>ENA-OWNT01000401-OWNT01000401.1-seawater-metagenome-genome-assembly--contig:-NODE-401-length-105844-cov-11.549727_pt1 | contig 105844 bp, 85 predicted proteins | sample MGYA00238136_ERZ651165 | MGnify/ENA primary metagenome ERZ651165 (study PRJEB26861, sample SAMN08777766) | seawater metagenome | isolation source: coastal seawater | place: USA: Florida | collected...
CCGCCGAGGTCCCCCTTCGCGTGCCCCGCGCCGGTGTGGTGAGCCTGGTCGTGGCCGTCGCTCTGCTGTTCGTCCCGCGTGCCGTCCCATCACCCGATGCACCTGCCCCGGTGGTCGACGAGACCTGGACCGACGACACCCCGGCACACGTCGACCCCACCCACCCCACCCCTCCCGGCCCTTCACCAGAAGCGCCCGCAGCAGCGGCTTCGACCCCGTCCGCCACGACCGACCGTGCACAGTCCTCCGGTGCCGACCAACGCAGCAGCGGCGGCGCCGAGACCACCGACGCCGACGGCATCTCGGGTGGCGCGGGAGACCGGGCCGCAGACGGCGACCTGGCCGCCACCGAAGCCGACGGCGACGCCACCTCCGGAGCCGGCGCTTCCGACGGTGTCGCGAGAGAAGCGGGCACCTCGGGCGCGAGCGGCACAGACACCACACCCGCGCCCCAAGGCGGCCCCCGCAGCGGAACCGGCCCATCGGTCGATGTTGCCGACGACGCCCCCATCGCCGAAGAAGACGGCAACACCACCGGCATGGTGGGACAGACCGCAGCCGAGACCGACGCTGTCCGCTCGGATGCCGAGACCATGCACCTGGAAGCGGGCACCCCCGACGACCGCGACGCCCAGACCCGCGACGTCGCCGGCACCCTCGACCTCAACTCCAGCGCGCCACGATTCTTCGACGCCACCGAGACCGAAGACGCTGAACAGGACGGCAAAGGCGGCGCAGGCGGCTGGACCATCGGCCTGTCCCAGCCAGGCGAAGGTGGCGTGAACGACGCCAGCGGCAGCACCTGGCGCACCGAAGCCGGCATCGAAGACCCACCCGACTGGACCGATGCGCCCTCAGAATGGGTCGACGCCGCCTGGCAGGACTCCCCGGCAGGTGTCGTCCGCCGCGTGAAGAACGGCCAGGCCGGCGGCGCAGGCAGCACCGACTACGCCGAAGCCTGGCACCGCTACGCCGCCGTGGCCGAGTCCGACAGCACCCGCCCCACCGTCCCCCCCGGTCGCCTCGAGCTGGTTCGCCAGTACTTCATCGCCATCGCCCCCACGGAGCCCTGATGCCCACACCACCCACCGGCGTCACGCCCGAGCGCCTCGCCCGAGCCCGGACCGACCTCGACCGCCTCGAGGCCGGCATCCGCACCGTCTACATCGGCCAGGACGCCCTGCTCCACGATGTGCTCACCGGGCTCGTGGCCGGCGGACACCTCCTCCTCGAAGGCTCCCCCGGCCTGGGCAAGACCCTCCTCGTGAAGACCCTCGCCGCGTGCCTGGGCCTCGACTTCCGCCGCATCCAGTTCACCCCCGACCTCATGCCCGCCGACATCACCGGCGGCCCGAGCATGGTCCAGACCCCCGACGGCGGCACCGCTCTGCAGTTCCGGCCCGGTCCGGTCTTCACGAATGTGCTGCTGGCCGACGAAATCAACCGCGGCACCCCCAAGACCCAGAGCGCGCTGCTCGAAGCCATGGCCGAGCGCGCGGTCACCGTGGCCGGCGAGCGGCGCAAGCTCCAGGCGCCCTACTTCGTGCTGGCCACCCAGAACCCCATCGAGATGGAGGGCACCTACCCCCTCCCCGAAGCCCAGCTCGACCGCTTCATGTTCAAGCTCACGGTGCCGTTCCCGGGCCGCGAGGTGCTCAAGCGCATCGGCGACCAGACCACCCGCACCACCCACAAAGAAGCCGAGCAGGTTCTCACCCGCGACGAGTTGCTCGACATCCAGGCCATCGTGGCCGAGCTCCACACCCCCGAGCCCGCCTTCGACTACGCCGCCCGCCTGGTGCTGGCCACGCACCCCGAGCGCGAAGAGTCGCCCGCACTGGTCAAGAAGGCCGTGCGCTTCGGCGCGAGCCCCCGCGCCATGCAGGCTCTGGTCCGCGCCGCCCGGGCTCGGGCCCTCCTCGAAGGCCGCAAGCACGTGGCCACCGAAGACATCCGGGCCATCGCCCCCCTCGTGCTCACCCACCGCGTGGTGCTCGGCTTCGAGGCCCAGCTCGACCGCATCGAAGCGGCCGACGTGGTGCGCACCGTGCTCGACCACCACCGGAGCTGACCCGCGTGAACGTCGACACCGAGCTGTTTCGGGCCCTGGCCCGGCTGCGCCTGCACACCCCGGATGCGGCGCGCGGACGCCAACAAGGGGAGCGTCGTGCGAAGGCCACGGGGTCGGGGGTGGAGTTTGCCGACCACCGTCCGTACCAGGCCGGCGACGACCTTCGGCGGGTGGACTGGAATGCCTGGCAGCGACAGCCCGGTCAGGTGCTGCTGCGGCTGTTCTCCGAAGACCGAAACATGCACGTGGTGGTGTTGGTCGACGCCACAGGCTCCATGGGCACGAAGGCCGACGCCCACACCACCAAGCTCGACTACGCCGGCACCTTGGCCGCAGGCTTCGCACTCCTCGCCCTCGCCAACCGCGACTTCGTGCGGGTGGGCTGCTACGGCGGCGCGCAGGGAGCCGAAGCCGCCACCGGACACGACATGGCCGCGATGCCCGGCGTTCTCAAGCTGCTGCGCCGCACCGAGGCCGGCATGGGCTGCGACGACCCCCGCGACATCCTCCTGGCCCTGGCCGGCGGACGGCGCTCCGACCTCGCGGTCCTCGTCTCCGACATGCTGTGTGCCGAAGACGAAATGGAGAACACCCTCCGCGCGCTGGCCACCATCGGACACACGCCGGTCCTGCTGCAGGTGGTGTCCCCCGACGACCTCTCCCCCGACCTCAGCAAGCCCCAGCGCATGGTCGACGCCGAGACCGGCCTGTCGGTCCACATTCCAGGCGGTCCCGAGGTGGAGCGAGCCTGGGCCACCGCCCGCGACGCCTGGCTCGACGACCTCACCGCCCGCTGCCGACGCCTGGGCATCCGTCGGGTGCTCGTGCGCACCGACACCCCCGCCGCCACGCTCTTCCGCGAAGACCTCCGCCGCACCGGCCTCGTAGTGCTGGGGACAGGCGGATGACCCTCGTCGCACCGGCGGCCCTGCTGCTCCTGCTGGCGGCCGCGCCCATCGTCTGGTTCTTCCTCCGGCGCCCGCCCGTTCCCAGCCGGGCCGTCTCCAGCCTGCTGCTGGCCCGCGCCCTCGCCACTCTGCCCCAGCGCTCCCGCCGCCTGCCACGCAACGAGCTGGTCCCGCTGGCGCTGATGCTCGGCGCGTTGCTGCTCCTCGTGACGGCCATCAGCCTGCGGCCCCGCGACGCCTCCCGGCCGGTGGTGGTGGTTCTCGACGACAGCGAGACCTCTCCCCTCGCGCGCACCGACCAAGCCCGCGCCATCGAAGACGCCATCCACGACCTCGCGCTCAGCCGCCCCGACGCCACCTTCACCGTCGTAGGCCTGTCCCCGCCCGGACTCCGCGTGGAGGGCACCACCCACATCCAGCGCGTGCTCGACGCCCTCGTGGTGGCTCCCGACCCCGGACCCGCCGGCGACCCCGGCCCTCTGCTCCGCGCGCTGTGCACCGAAGACGCCCCCACACTCGTCATTGCCGGCCAGGTCGACGTCTCCGGCGTGCCACCGCGCTGCACCCGCCAGTTCATCACCGAAGCGCCCACCGAGGGCCCGGTTCTCCGTGCTCTGGCCAGCACCGCCCCCAACAGCACAGGTGATGTCTGGCTGCACGTGGTGGCGTCGGGCGCCGACACCGCCATCGTCGAGCACGCGGGCACACAGGTCGGCACGGTGAAGCTCGCCGGACCGGGCCCTGCAGAAGGCGTGGCACGGGTGACGGTTCCGCCCGGAAGCACCCTCACCGTGCGGGTGGGCGACGACGATGCAGCGCGGTCCAGGGTGGCACTCCCACGCCTGTCCCCCGCCCGAACGCTCGTGCGCACCCACCACCCCGACGGCTACCTCGCCACGCTCGCAACGGTGCACCCGCGCCTGTCCACCACCGTGCGGCGTCCCGGGGAAGCGGCCCCGGCAGGCCCCTGGGACCTCCTCCTCACCGACAGCCCTGCGCCCGTGGCCGACTCTGCCGCCGTGGTGGCCGTCTTCGGTCGGGCGGCTCCCGAGCTGGGGGTGATGGCCGGCCCCACAGTCCAGCGCCCCACAGTCACCGTCACCGCCCCCGACGACCCCCTCCTCCACCTCGTCGAGCTCGACACCCTCCACATCACCACCGCCGCCACCTTGCGCCCCCCGGCCAACGCCACCATCCTGGCAAGCACCGCAAGCGGGCCCATCGCCGCACACCGAACCCTCGAAGACGGCCGCACAGCCGTTGTCTTTGGCATCAGCCTCTCCGAGAGCGACCTCCCCCTCCGCGCCGACTTCGTGCACCTGGTCGCCAACCTCGTCGACCGTGCCGCCCCGCCCGCAGAAGCGCCCGCACCCGCCCCCGAGCGCCGCCCGGCCATCACCTCCGCCGGTGTGTCTGGCAGCTCCCCCACTGCAGTGGGCTGGACCTGGCTCGTGGTCGTGGCCCTCACGCTGCTCGCGATGGAAGGCCTCTGGCTCGCCCGCCGCACCGGACGGCGCCCATGATGCCCATCCTCGGCGCACCGGAGTGGCTGGCAGCGCTCGCGGCGGTGGCCGTGCTGGCCGGCGTGTTGTGGTGGACAGGACGCAGGCGGGTGGCCCTGACCCGGTCCATGGTGGGCGGACTGCTGGTGCTGGCGCTCACCAATCCCACCTTGGTGGGCCCTCCGCAGCCCGACCGTGTGGTGTACGTCACCGACCGCTCGGCCAGCGTCCCCGAAGCCACCCAACAGGCGCGCTGGTCCGCCATCTCCGCCGCCGTCACCCACCCCGCCTCCAACACCCGCGCCGCGGTGGTCCAGGTCGACGGCGAAGCACGCATCGTGCGTCCCCCGTCGCCCGCCGGCCCCTCCGACCTCAGCCCACTGCCGGTCAGCCGCACCACAGGAACCGCCCTCGCCGAAGGCCTCGCGCTCGCCGGCCGCCTGGTCCCGCCCCACGAGCCGGCCACGCTCTTCGTCGACACCGACGGCCACACCCACCCCTCCGCCCTGCAGCCCGTGCTCGACCAGCTCGCCTCGCGCGGCATCACCGTCGCCCACGTGCCCGTCGAGCCGCCCGTCGTCCCTGCAGCGGTCACCCGCCTCGAGCTCCCTCACCGCGCCGACGTGGGGGCCACCATCTCCGGGACCCTCTCGGTGTGGGGCGGGCCCGGCGGCCTGGACACCGAAGCCACCGTGGCGCTCGTGCCAGAACAGGGCGACCCGGTCCCCCTCGACCCCCTCCCCCTCCGAGTCCCGCCGGGCAAGCGGGTCGAACACACCCTCACGATGGCCCTTCCGGCCGACCTGACCGCCGGGCTCTACACCGCTCGGGTGGCTCTGGCCGACCGTCCCGACGACCCCGTGGTGCGCGGCCTCCACGTCGACGAGCCCCCACGTGTGCTGGTGGTGCAGGGCAACCCACGCGACGGCGCGGTGCTCGCCGGTGTGCTCGAAGCTGAAGGCTTCCAGGTCACCCGCGTGGCCGGGCGAGCTGCGCCTGTCCTCGACGACCAGACCGACCTCGTGGTGCTGGCCGGCACACCCACCACCGGCTCCGGAGCCCTGTCGCCGACCTGGGTGGGCGCGCTCGGGGCCTTTGTGGAAGCTGGCGGCGGGCTCCTCACCCTGGCCGGCCCCGGTGGCTACGCGGCCGGCGGCTGGCAAGACTCGGCCCTGGCCCCGCTCCTGCCTGTGCGCATCGACCCCGACGGCGCCGAGAAAGACGACACCGCCTCGCTGCTGGTCATCCTCGACAAGTCCGGCTCCATGGCCCGACCCGCCACCGACGCCACCGACGCCCAAGGCCTGCTCTCGGGCGTGACCGACATGATGGTGGGAGGTCGGGCCACCGGCTCCAAGATTCGAGTGGCCGCCGAAGCCGCCGCCGCCACCATGACCCGCCTCCGCGACCACGACCGCGTGGGTGTCCTCGCCGTCGACACCCTGCCCTACTGGTCGGTGAAGATGACGCCCGCTTCCGAGCGCGCGAAGGCGATGCAGCAGACCCGTCGCATCTCCGCCGGCGGGGGCGGGATGTACGTCCTCACCGCCCTCGAAGCCGCAGCCCCGGTGATGTTGGCCGAAGACGCTCCCTTGCGTCACATCCTCATGCTGGTCGACGCCAGCGATGCCGGCGAACAGACCCGCGATGTGTTCGGCAACATCCGGGGGGCGCTGCAGCTGGCCACCGAGCTACGCCAAGATGGCGTCACACTCTCCATTGTGGGCATTGGCAACACCGAGAGCCGCGACAGCCCCTACCTGCGAAAGCTCACCCGTGCCGGTGGGGGTCGGATGGAGCTCACCCCCGACATCCGGCGTGTCTCGGCGCTGTTCGCCCAAGAAGTCGAGCGGCTGGTCGGCTCGGCCGAGCACGAACAAGCCCCCGTCCGGGTGGGGGTCGAGGGCTGGCATCCGGCCCTCAAGGGCGTCGACATGGCCCGTGCACCGCGCATCTACGGGTGGGCCGACGTCCTGGAACGCCCCCGCGCCCGCACCATCCTCGCCACCCCTGCCGGCACGCCGGTGTTCGCCGTCTGGAACCGGGGCCAGGGACAAGTCGCCTCCTGGACCTCCGACGACGGGGCACGGTGGGCGCGCGGGTGGCCGGCATGGTCGGAGAGCGCGTTGCTCTGGACCCAGCTCGCACGGGATCTGTCCCGTCCGCTGGCCAGCGCGTCCGAAGCGGTGTCCATCGACACCACCACCGACACCACCCGGGTCCGCGTGACCCACACCACCGACGCCGGCCTCCCCGCACCGGTCGAGGGGCTCGTGCTCACGGCCACGGTCGACGGAAGCGAGGTTCCCCTGCCCACGCCGCATCTCGTACAGCCGGGTGTGGTGGAGGTGGAGCTGGTCGCACAGCCCGGGGCACGCGTGGCCGTGACTGCCGCCGCGAGCCAGCCCGATGGCCCAGCGAAGCACCTCGGCCGCGCGGAAGCCATCGTTCCGTCCCCCGAAGAGCGCGACCACATCGGCGTGAACGCCCCCGTCGTGGCCATGCTGGACCAACCCGCAGACGGCGCTGGGCCGCGCGAACGCCGTCGGATTCCGTTGTGGCCGTGGCTGCTCGGCCTCGCCGCCGCACTGCTCCCCCTCGACGCATGGGCCCGTCGCCACCGCACACCCTCCGCGCTACCATAGCCGCACGCCAGGAGGCGCCTGTGACCATCCGTCCCATCCCCTTGCTGCTCGCCATCCCGCTGGCCGCGTGTTCCCCCAAAGGCGACACCGGGTCCACCCTCCAGGTCGGCGAGACCCTGTCCAGCACCTGGGCCCTCGAAGACGTCAACCCCACGTCGCCCACCTTCGAGCAGGCGGTCTCCCCCGCCGACCTCATCGGCCAGGTGAGCGTGTGGTACTTCGGCCACTCCACGTGAGGCTACTGCCGTAGCCAGTTCGGCTACCTCAACGACATCGCCACCACCTACGAAGGCCAGGCCGTCACCTTCCACGGCATCAACGAAGTCGGCCACGAGTCGGCCAACAGCACCATGGCCGACGGCCGCGACATCGCCCTGCTCCAGGACACCCCCGACCAGGACGCCTGGGGCACCTGGGGCGTCACGTACCGCGACGTCATCGTGCTCGACCACGACAGCGCCATCATCGGGGTGGTCAACCTCACGGAATTCGACCTCTCTCAGGCGTCCACCGAGACCACCCTCCGGGAGTACGTCGACCAGGGCCTCGCGGGGCTGTGAAGCCCGTCATTGACGCGTCAACGGAAATCCAGTAGGCTCGCTCCAACATGTGAGTCGACCGATGACCACCTCTCCCGCGCTACAGCTCGCCGAGCCCGTCGAAGACGACGCCACCGAGCTCACCGACCTTGCCACCGCCGTCGCCCTCGTCCACGAGGTGGGCGAAGACGACGAGACCGTGGCCACCGCGCCTGCCGGGCCCCGTCCGGTGGTCCGCCCCCGTCCAGCGATGGTCGCCGTCGTGCCCGAGGTCCCCGACCCCGCCGCACTGTCGCCCCGCATCCCCAGCGCCGACCGCCCCACCCCCGACCTCGAGCTGCTCGTCCTCCAGCAAGACAACGTGCGCCTGCTCCGCGAGAACGAAGCGCACCAGCGTCGCCTGGATGAGCTGCGTCAGGCCCTCGAAGGAGCCCGCCGCGCCAGCCGCGAGGCCCTCGAACAGGTGGCGCACTGGAAAGACGAAGCTGCCGCGTCCGAAGCCGCCCTCTCCCGGGTGGCCAGCGAGCGCGACCACTACCGCTCGTTCGCTGAGAGTGGCCTGTGGGGGCGCATCCGCGGGTGCACGCACTTCGACGACACGCCGCCCGAGGCCGATCCCGAAGCCTGAAAATCCGGCTGCAGGGCTGAAGAGTCGCACCGTGCGTTCCGATCCGCGGAACATGACAAACCTCCGCAAGCGCACGACCGCCATCCAGGAGCTCGCCGAGCGTTTCGCCGCCGAGGCCCCCACGCTCATCGACGCCCTGGTGTCCGACTTCCACTTCGCCCGCGGTGCCGCCCCCCGGCACGTGCAGGAAGCCCTCGCCTACCTGATGGCCTGGCCCGCGGACGACGCCGCCGCGGTCAACGAAGCCGTCCGGTCCGGCCAGCGCAAGGGCTCGGGAGCCGTGGCCATCCTCCTCCACGAGGACGCCCCGCTCACCAGCTTCGCCCGCACGCTCCCGGCCGCCTTCCTGGCCGGCGCCCAGCAGTGCGTGGTGAATGTCCCGCCCACGGCAGAAGCCACCCGCGCCCTGCTCGACAAGATCTGCAGCGGCCTGCCCGGTGTGGTGGTCCAGAACGACCGCGCTGGCGCGTTCCTCTTCCGGTCGCTCACCGATGCCTACACCCGCACCATCTGGGCGGGCGGTGCTGCCGACCTGATGGCGCCCCTCGAAGACCTCATCCAAGACACCCGCAGTCACGTTGTCTTCGAAGGTCCGGGCAACGATGCCATCGTGGTGGGCAGCGACGCCGACATCGACGCAGCCGCCCATGCCACCGCCAAGCTCGCCTTCCGCGACGGTGGCCTGGACCCCGCCAGCCCGAACCGCGTGTACGTGCCCGAAGACCTCCACGACGCCTTCAGCGACAAGCTCTGCGAGTACGCGGCGGCCTACGAGATCGCCGACTACAACGACGCCAGCTGCTCCATCTCGCCCATGCGGTCCGAAGAAGCGCGCGAACACATCAACGATGTCCTCGACGAAGCGGAAGACGAAGACGCCGAGCTGGCCGTTGGTCTCGACTTCCGCAACTTCGAAGGCCAGGAGCAGCCCACGCTCTACGCCACCGTGGTCACCGGCTGCAACCCGGGCCTCCGCATCGTGACCGAGCGCTGCCACGGTCCCGTCCTCTCCGTGGTGCCCTACGAAGACGACGTCGCACTCTTCAGCGGCCTCGACCAATCGGCCGGCCCCGATGGTCAGGTGGGCGCCGGCGTGACGCTCATCGGCGGCGAAGACCTCCGCGAAGAGCTCGGCCGTCGGTTCACCTACGTCTTCGGCGAAGAAGGCCCCTACGCCAGCGACGCCCGCGAAGCACGACTCGCCTGGGGCGGCGGTCCCACGTCCTGGACCTTCATGGGTGGCCCCGACGGCATGAAGCGCCGGTACGGCTCGGTCGACCTCACCTACGCCTTCAGCCGCGATGCCCTGACCAGCCGGGCCCGGTGGCGTCGACGGACCGAAGAGGCCGCAGCCGCGAAGTAGGTGGGCCTATTCCTCGACCGGACGCAGCCCCAGCCGCCACACCGATGGGTCTTCCCCCGTGACCGACACGAACAGGTCGTGAGTGGTGGGGTCGGAGACGATGAGGATGGGGAGCCCGTCCACCTCGAGCTGGTGGAGGAGGTCGCCGGTCTCGGGGTCGAAGCGGAGCAGCAGGCCGGCCCCGGTCTCGGCCACCCAGAGCATTCCCTCGCCGTCGACGCCCAGGCCCTCGGGGTTCGACCAGGCGTGCGCGATGGTGCGGACCGGGTCGCCGTCGGCGTTGAAGAGGGTGAGGCGGCCGTCGTCTGCAGCGGATACCTGCTCGGTCACCCACAACCCACCCGAAGTTGGGTCGACCACGGCGTCGAAGGGGAACTCCAGCCCGCGGATGTGGGTGGAGGGAGCCATCCCGGCGCCGACCACATGCACCTCACCATCGGCGTTGACCGTGTAGGTGTGGTCTGCAGCGGCCACCACATTCCACGCAGCGCCCGCCCGCCAGCGAGTGCCCGTGGGCTGTTCGCCGTCGAGCTGCAGCAGGCCGCCCGAGCCGATGTTGGCCAACCACACGCCGGCGTCGGTCCAGGCCATGCCCGCGTAGTCGTTGGCATCGAGACCGAGAGGCGCGCCCGGTCCGGCGTCACCGGCCTCGACGCGCCAGACATCGCCGCTTCTTCCGGCGTTGGCGAAGGTGTCGGAGTAGAGGAGAGAACCGTCGGGGAGGGCCACAAGCCCGTGGGCACCGGCGACAATGGTGGCCACGCGCTCCAGATGCGGCTCGAGAACCACCTCGGGCACTGCCGAGTCACTGGAGTCTACCGCCGGCGTGGAGGACGGCTCCCCCGAGTCGCCCGGGGTCTCCTTCTTCGGGGAACCGGTGCAACCCAGCGCCAGGAGCAGGGGCACAAGCAGGACACGCGCAGGGGTGGGCATCATGGGCCGACCCTATCCGGACGTCCGCCTAGTCGTCTACCAGGTCGGACACTCGAAAGCCCCCGCCCCCGCTCCAGCCCTCGAGCTTCGAGACCCCGGTGGCGTCCGTGCCTGCAACCACCCGAGCGAGGCGTGGCTCTGCCAGAGTCCGAGCGTGGTCCCCCTGCTCGATGAGGGTCCAGCGCCGTTCCATCTTGTGGGCGACCGCCGCGGTGGTCCCCGACCCGCCAAACGCATCCAACACGCGGTCTCCAGGCCGGGTGGTGAGCTGGAGAATCCGTCGGATGAGGCGCTCGGGCTTCTTGCCTTGCTTGAAGCGGGCGCCCCCCTCCCCCGCGATGCCCTCCCACGCGATGTCGGTCCAGATGTTGGTGAGGGGTCGGCTGGCGGTGGGGATGCCGTCGATGGTGGTGACGTTGCGGTCGTAGCGACAGACCTGCTGGCCCCGCAACATCACGACGGGGTCGAGCCCGGCGCTGCGGTGGTGGACCAGGACTTGCTCGGGCTGGGCCTTCGAGACCTGCTTGGCCGCAACGGTGTCGGCGCCGGCCTTGCGGTCGGAGATGGGGGCCAGCCGGAAGACCTGGTGGGCGTGCTGGACGATGAACCGGTGCAGCTCGGGGTCGGACCGACGCACGGACCGAACGCTGCGGCCCGCCGCTTGTGCGAAGGCTTCCCGCACGGTGCCAAGCCGCCACTGCTCGGGGGGGTCGTGGGGGTTGTGGATCCACCGGGTGTAGGCGGGGTCGGGGGTTCGCGGGACCCGCTGGGGAAAGTGGACCAGGTGCGCGCGGCTTCGGGCCACCCACAAGATGTACTCGCTGGCCTTGAAGACGCCTCGGTTCACGGTGGAGAACGCGCTGGGGGACCGGGCCCGCACGGTGATGCGGCTCACGAGGCAGTCGGGACCGAAGATGTGGTCGAGCAGGACCCGCAGGTAGTCGACCTGGTTGTCGTCGAGCTGGACGAACAGGCTGCCTTCGGGCTTGAGCAGGCGACGGAGGAGCACCAGCCGCGCAGCCATGAACGCCAGCCACGCGGACCGGGAGCGGGCGTCGGCGTAGTGGTCGTGGTTGGTGCCGCGGTTGTAGGGTGGGTCGATGTAGACGCACTGGACCGACGCGGGTGCGGACGCGGCAAGGTGGCCGAGGGCGGCCAGGTTGTCGCCGTGGATGAGGTGGTTGTCGAAGGGCGCCGTGCCGTGGGTGGCGGCGGACCGGAGCCGGACGGGCGGCGGAGACGGGAGCGAGTCGAGCTCGGGAAAGACGGACAGCACGGTGGACTCAGCGAGGGGAACCCGGTTCAGGGCAAGTAGGGACCGCCGGTGACGGATGGGACCAGCCAGGAGCCGCTGCGGCGCTGGATGAAGGTGAACGAGAAGTACGGTCCGATGATGGATGTGGAGTAGGCCGTGCTGGTGCTGAACGACGGGGTGCCGCCATACCAGGTGAGCCGGCTGGCGCTGGGCAGCTTGAGGAGGTGGCCGGCGCGGTCGAGGCGGGTGGGGAGGACGGACGAGCCGAGACCGCCGCAGCCGCCGCTGGTCTGGAAGCCTTGGCGCAGCGTGAGCGAGACCGCGCCGATGTAGGTGCCGGTGAAGACCGCGCGGCCGAACGACCAGTCACACACGGTGGAGCCGTCGGGTCGGGTGAGGCGGATGAGGCCTTCGCCGCCGATGACGGTGGCGGTGACGGAGTCGGTCTGGGACACCCGGTAGGTGGCGGTGCTGAAGACGAGGGCGTAGTTGTCGAGGGCCTGGACGCGCATCTGTCCGCCCGTGACCTCGAGGGAGACGGTCTCGCAGGCGGGGTCGGCCCAGCAGTCGTCGTCTTCGCAGTCGGTGAGGCCGTCTACGTCGTCGTCTTCGCCGTTGTCGCACACCTCGTCGCAGGAGGGGTGGCCCAGGCAGTCGGCATCTTCGCAGTCGGTGAGGCCGTCGAGGTCGTCGTCTTCGCCGTTGTCGCACACTTCGTCGCACGCCGCATCGCCTTCGCACTCGTCGTCGGCGCAGTCCACCAGCTCGTCGCCGTCGTCGTCGAGGTCGTTGTCGCACACCTCGTCACACACCGCCTCACAGTCCTCCCCATCCGCGCAGTCGGTGAGGCCGTCTTGGTCGTCGTCGACGCCGTTGTCACAGTCTTCCACGCAGGCGTCGGCGCAGTCGGGGTCTTCGCAGTCGATGAGGCCGTCGCGGTCGTTGTCGGAGAGGTCGGTGCAGTCTTCGAGACAGTGGGCGTGGCCCGCGCAGTCGGCGTCGGCGCAGTCGATGGCGGAGTCGCGGTCGTCGTCGATGCCGTTGTCGCAGATCTCGGAGCAGGCGGCCGAGTCCTGGCAGTCGGGGTCGGCGCAGTCGACCTGCCCGTCGGCATCTTCGTCTTCACCGTCGTCGCAGGTGGTCTCGGTGTCGGGCAGGCAGAAGCGGTCGCAGTCGGGGGAGTCGTCGCAGTCGGTGGCGCCGTCTTCATCGTTGTCGATGCCGTCGGTACAATTGACCTCGACATCGGGCACATCGTCGGGGATGACGGTCTTCTCGCCATCGTCGCACGCCGCAGCCGCGAGGGTGGTGAAGAAGAGGGCGACGGGCAGACGCACGAGGCGACGCATGGTGGACTCCCACGAGACCGGGACAGCCTACACCGAACGAAGCGGCCATCCGCTCACCGAGGCGTGAGGCGCCCCACCCGAATGTCGCCCGTGCCCCCGAAGTCTTGGAGGTCGCCGATGTAGGCGGGCCACTTGGGTGGGACGGTGGAGCCCGAGCGCACATCGCCGAGCAGGAAGACCCACTCTTCGGTGCCTTGGAGGTCGGGGCGGGCGCGCCAGTTGTGGGCCTGGCCCTGGAGCGTGCGGGGCAGGAGGTCGGCGCGTTGCGTGAGAACGGAGACCTCGGCGGTGTCGACGGGGGACTGGTTGCCGCCGATGATCCAGATGACGCTGCCCGGGGGTATCTGCGGCCACACCTTGACCATCTCGATGCCGGCGAGCCACTGGGCAACGGCGGTGCGGCGGGTCTCGACCGACCCCGGAATCTTCCGGGCGATGCGCATGGTGGGCCGGATGCGGGGGTGGGGGTCGCGGGAGGCGCACGCGAGAGGGTCTTGGAGGAGCCACAGGCCACCCGACGGCTGACAGATGGCCGCCTTGACGGGGGGGAGGTCGAGGTGGGCGACCGTTCCGAGGACGACCGACGTGGCGACGCTTCCGGCCGCGAGGACGACGAGCCCCCACCGGCGAAGGGACGACAGGCCGACGGCAGCCGCGAGCACGATGCCAGGGACCGCGACAAGAGCGTAGTAGTCACCGGTCTTTTCGGGCATGGAGAGCAGGACCAGGAGCGCCGCGGGGCCGCCCAACGCCCACACCATCGCGAGCCGGTGTCGGGTGAACAGCCCTGCCACGAGCCCGAGGGCCACGACCGCTGCGCCGGCGGGGGTGAGGAGGCTCCAGGCGAGGGTCTCGAGGTAGCCGTCGACCAGGTTGCCGAGAAGGGCCGTGGGGACGGTGTGGAGGAATGCGAAGGGGTCGGGTGGACGACCGCCGCCGGTGGCTTCCGAGAGCAGGTAGCCCTGCGTGTGCCGCAGTATCCATGGAACGTCGATGAGCACCCGGGCAACCCCCAGGGCCAGGCCGGCACCCACGACGGCACGCAAGCGCTGGAGGGCCGAGCCCTTGGAGACCGCTCCCCACAGCCCGCCGAGAACCACGGTGGGGAGGGTGACCGCGAGGACCTGGACGGTGTCGCCGGCGGACTCACCCATCCACGCCGCCACGGCCACGGCCAGCCCCACGAGGGCCGCACCCACGGGACTGCGCAGGCGGTCGGAGGCCACGATGCCGGCCGTGACCAGAGCCGCGCCCAGCATCATGCCCAGCCCGGGGAGCGCCATCATGGCGGTCTGCCAGCCTGCGGGAACCAGGAGCATCAGCACGCCCGCCGCCACCAGCGCGCGCGGACCGGCGAGGCGATGGGCCGTCCAGGCGAGCAAGCCCGCAAGCCCCCACAACAGCGCGAGGGGCCCCAGCCGCAAGCTGAGCGGTCCGAGGCCGGTAGCTGCGGGCAGAGCGCCGGCGAGCAGAAAGAAGAGAGGCTGCTGCCGCTTGTACATCTTCGCGGCGTCGGGTGCGTTCCCGGGCACCACGGCCCACATCTGGGGCGGGCCCATGCCGTACCAGGTGGGGGGGATGAGCTCGCCCACCGGCAGCGACCGCGCCCAGGCCTCACCCCGCATGACCTTCACGGTGCGGGCGAGCGTGACGTCGAAGGTGTGGAAGGTGCGGAACGGAGAGGGGTCGCGCTGGCCCCGTGCACCGATGACCACAGCCTGCACGAGGCCAACCACGAGGACCGCAGCCAGAGCGCGTTGGCGGTGCCGTCGGGTCATGGAGCGGCGTGGAGCGGGCCGGCCAGCGACCGGTTCACCTCAGCCACGGACCGACAGGCCATGGGCCCGGGCCACCGAGACGCGGCGCAGGCGGGCAGCACCTTCGAGGAGGGCGTCGGCGACGTCGGCCACGCGACGCTGGGCGAGGTCGGCAAACGGGGTGTGGGTGGCCCAGGCGTTGAAGAGGCCCATGCTCGGTCCGCACCAGATCTGGAAGTCGCGCACGCGGTCGGTGTCGCCGGTGCGGGCCCAGCGGGAGGTCATGCCCAGGTACCAGCGGAAGATGAGGGCCATGTGGTGCTTGGGGTCGCGCTCGGCCCGTTCCACCTCGGCGGGGTCGCGCTCGGCCCAGTAGGACCGGGTGTCGGCCCAGATGTCGTCGAGGGTGCGGCGGAACAGGCGCTGCTCGAGGCGGGCGCGCACCTTGGCGGGAAGGGCGTCGATGCCGTCGTAGCTGCGGTAGAGGTCGTGGAGGCGGCGGGCGCGCTGGGCGTACATCGTGCCCTTCGACAACACCTGCACATGGGCGCCGAGCTCGAACATGTCGGGGGCCGGACCGGTGCCGACGTCGGCCATGCCAGCCTCGGAGAGCATCACCTTCACGCGCACGCTGGTGCCGGCTTCGATGCACGCCTGGTTGATGGAGCCGGTGAGCACGTAGGCAGCGCCCATCTCGAACGCGGCGTGGATGGAGCGGGGGTCGCCGAGGCCGCCTGCAGCACCGATTCGGGGGGGGCGGGTGTAGCCGTGCCTGGCCGAGAGGGTGTCGCGGAGCTGGATGAGCAGGGGCAACAGGACGGGCAGCGGGCGTTGGTCGGTGTGGCCGCCCGAGTCGGCTTCGGCGGTGATGTCGCGGGCGAGCGGAACCGACAGGGCCATGCGGGCCTGGTCTTCGGTGATGCGCCCGGCTGCGACGAGGCCGTCGAGGATGGACTTGGGGGCGGGCTCGAGGAACCGCGACGCCACCTCGGGCCGGCTGACCTTGGCGAAGATGGCGGTGGTCTCGAGCACCTCACCGTTCGCACCGCGCTTCAGGCCCGCGGCGCGGTACCGCACGATGGCGGGGGTGAGGGTCATGAACGCGCTGGCGGACACCCGATGGCAGCCGTGGGCGAGCAGGAGGTCGACCGTCTGGTCTTCCATGGCCGGCTCGGCGGGGTTGTGCAGGAGGTTGCAGCCCCACGGACGGCTGCCCAGGCTGCTGGACAGCTCTTGGAGCGCAGCCTCGACCCGCTCGATGGGCAGACCACCCGAGCCGAAGAACGCCAGGTAGCCCGCTTCGGCCATGGCGCGCACGAGCTCGACCGAGGCGATGCCACCGGCCATGGCACCGGCCACATACGCCGCCTTCACCCCATGGTCGCGGGCGAAGGAGGGGTCGCCGAGCTGCTGGATGGTGACCGCGGGCACGATGCCTTCGCGCTGTTCGGCCGGGCAGTCGCCGAGGGGGTAGAGCTGGCCCTTGCGGACGGCGAGCGGTGCGGACAGGTCGGCGATGGCGGCGGCGGGGTCGGGGACGGGTCGACCGAGGGGAGCCACGGGTGCGACCGGTCCGGTCTGCGGTGCGGAAGCGGCGGCCAACGGTGCGGGCAGGGAGACCCGCTGTTCGTAGGTGGGGCCGTCGGTCCACGAGACTCGGAGGGCCCCCGATGCGCCGTGGCGGGTGAGCACGACGGTCTGGTCGGCGTCGATGAGCTCGATGCGCTCGCCATCTGCGAGGCTGGCCCCGAGGGCGCCGATACCGTGGAGGTCGAGGGCCCGTGCAAGGCCGCCGCCCGCGCCATCTGCCGACCCGCTGGCGTCGGCGTGAGCGAGAACGACGCGGCGGGCGGACCAGGTGTGGGCGAGCTCGGCGGCGCGGGCGGTGAGGGTGTCGGGGGACGACATGGGTGCTCCGCAGTGGGCGGTCGGTGGTAGAAGCGTCGGGCGTCTATCCGCCCACGCCCGGGGGTGGTCGCACCAGGGCCGATTCTGTGGCCATGGTCCCCCAATCCCCCCACCGAATCCACCCTGTCGGACGCCCACGCTGCGAGCGACGCCACCGCACCCTCGACGGCCTACGCCTCGTCAGGCTTGAGCGGTGGAGAACTCCACCACGCCCGAGATGGGGTCGGTGACGCCCTTGTCGGTCTCGACCAGCAGGTGCCGGAAGGTGTTGAGGTTGGCGACGAGCATGGGCCGCGCGTTGACGAGGTCGTCTTTGGAGGCCCAGCGCCCCACCACGCAGATGTCGTTCGGACCGAAGCGCACGTGACGGGTCTCGAGCATGCCGGGCACGCCGCCCATTTCCATGGCACGGGCGAAGTTGGCGTTCATGATGGACTTCCACTCGTCGTAGCAGCCGTCTTTGATGCGCATGCGGACGATGTTCATGAATTCCATGGGTTCTCCTTGGGCTTGGATGACACGTAGAGGTTCAAGACTCGTGCCAAGCACCCGAAACCGCCACGCGAGCGGACTCTCGACGGACGGAAGGGACCACAAGCGGGCGATATCACACAGCACCCGAACGAAATGACCCGAGGCTACTGCGCCAGGACCGCCGCATAGCGGGCTGCCGACGGACCCCAGCCGCGGTCGGGAGCCATGCCACGCCGCGCGATGCGCCGGAAGGTGGCGGGATGCTGGTGCCAGGTGGTGATGGCGTAGCCGAGGGCCTGGCGGAACGCAGCGGGTGTGGGCGGCGAGAAGGCCCAGCCCAGGCCGGTGTCGGAGTCGGGGTCGAAGCTGGGAACCGTGTCGGCGAGGCCCCCCGTGGCGTGCACGACGGGGACGGTGCCGTAGGCGAGCGCATAGAGCTGGTTGAGGCCACAAGGCTCGAAGCGCGACGGCATCACCAGGATGTCGGCACCGGCGGTGATGCGGTGCGCCAGCCCGTTGTCGAAGGCCAGGCGAGCGGCCACCCGACCGGGCCACCGACGCTGGAGGGCCGCGAGGGCGCCTTCGTAGCGGGCTTCACCGGTGCCGAGCAGCACGAGCTGGGCGGCGCCGGCGTGTGCGAGCCAGTGGCCCACCTGTTCGAGGAGTTCGATGCCCTTCTGGCCGGTGAGCCGCCCCACAAAGCCCACGACGGGCAGGTGTGCGTGGGTGGGCAGCCCGACTTCGCGCTGCAGGGCGGACTTGCACGCCGCTTTTCCGCCCACCGGCCCCCGGGTGGTGGGGTCGGGGGGGTCGGAGAGGGCCTCGGGGCCGTAGGTCTGGGGGAGGTGGGGGTCGACGCGGGGGTTCCAGGTGTCGGGGTCGATGCCGTTGAGGATGCCGGTGAGCACACGGCTTCGAGACCGGAGCACCCCGTCGAGCCCACAACCGAAGGCCGGTGTGGTGACCTCGCGAGCATAGGTGGGGCTCACGGTGACCAGGCGGTCGGCAGACACGAGCCCCGCCTTCATGCAGTTGAGCAGGCCGTCCATCTCGACGGTGGGGGCATAGGCCGCCGGAAGGTCGAGGCCCGCGAAGGCCGACATCGCGGCGTTGCCTTGGTGGGCGAGGTTGTGGATGACATGGACCGACGTGGCATCGGTGAGCAAGCCGTTGGCCTGGTAGTGGGCGCGCAGGTAGACCGGCAGCAGCCCGGTGTGCCAGTCGTGGGTGAGAAAGCGCACCGGGCCGGCATCTGCGAGGGGCGTTCCACCCCCGGGACCCAGCCGACGGGACACCTCGATGGCCGCGCGGGAGAGCAGCGCGAAGCGGAACAGGTTGTCGGAGTAGGCGCCGTGGTCGTCGCCGTAGATGCCTCCCCGACAGATGGCGGGGTGGTCGACGAACACGATGTCGCCATGGCCTTCCACCCGCGCATGAAACAGCGCGACCTCGTGCACATGACCAAACAGGGGAAAGTGCAGCCGGATGCCGGTGTCCCATGCCTCGGGGTAGGCGCGGTACCGTGGTGCAACCGTGAGGACGCGGTGCCCGAGGGCGGTGAGGGCTGGTGGAAGTGCAGCGGCGACGTCGCCGAGGCCGCCGGTCTTCGAGAACGGGGCCACCTCGGCGGTGACAGAACAGATCTGGAGGGGGGGCATGGGGTGTCCGGGGTGGGCGTGCCGTGGCGGAAGACGGCCGGAGTCGGGGGCGCGGGCTAACCACCCTGGAGAATCGATGGAGCGGCGATGACCACTGCGACACGCCTGGTGTGGGCGACCGACCTCGACCTGCACGAGCTGAACGCTGCAGACACGGCTCGTGTGTTGGCCGGGCTCGCAGCATTGGAGCCCGCCCGGCTGCTGTTGGGTGGTGGGGTGTCCAATGCTGCTGGTGTGGTGGCCCACCTCGAAGCCCTCGCCAACGCGGTGGACGTGCCGGTGTCGTTTGTGTTGTCTCCGCGCGACTATGCGGGCGGAGATGTTGCGGCCCTGCGGACCGAGGTGGCGGCCGCCTGCGACCGGGTCCCCCACCTGGACTGGCTGGCCTTCGGTCATGTCGTCTCGCTGGATCCCGGACGCGCTCTGGTGGGGCACGGGGGCTTCGATGGGCACGGTCCCCTCGCCGACGATGCCCGAGACCACCTGCGGGCCCCACTGCACCAGGCGGCCGCACGCTTCCGCGAGGTGGTGGTGCTCACCCACGTTCCCGTCCATGCCCACCTCCTGCCGCCCGGCGCACAGGCCACGATGGGTGTCTCGGAGGGGCTCGGGGCATTGCTCGTGGATGTGGCCGAACAGTGGCCCGACACCCAATTCGTCGTGTTGTGTGGGGCCACCGATGCACCCGTGACCGTCGACCTTCGTCCCAACCTTCGCCTCGAGGCGTCCGGCCTGCGGGTCCGCCCCGGCCTGGTTCGTCCGCTGTCTTGGTGGCCCCTCCCCGAACGCCCGCCCCGCCCGCAAGACGGTGAAGGCCCCGCGCCCTTCCGGCCCGTGGAAGAGGCCGCCACCGTGGCCCTGGGTGTGGCCGGCCCCAGTGGCCGAGACAACGACCGCATCGAGGTGCTCGGGGTGTTGCAGGAGCTGGCCGACACCCCCGTCTCACTGGGCTACCCGCTCACCCACAACGAGTCCCCCGACGATTGGCAGCGCGCATTTGCAGAGTCGGTCCACGCCCTCGCCGACGACCCCCGCCTGGCCGACGTCGACCACGGTGGCGTGACGCTCTTGCGTTGGCTGCGCCACCTGTGCCTGGGCCCCGTGTCTCCGATTCTCCTCGAGGACGTGGGACGGGTTCGCCTGGTGGGCGACCTGGTGCGCAACATCGTCTTCCCCGACCGCATCAACCAAGGCCAGAAGGGAACGTGCGCCGTCACCGCCGTCGAGTCGTGGCTCGCGGCACGGCACCCCGCCGAGTACGCCCGAGTGGTGGCAGGCCTCGTGCGTCCAGAGGGCCGCGTGCTGCTCTACAACGGCGAGCCGATGGTCCGCGACGAGCAGCGGGTGACCTGGACCGAGATGGAAGGCTGGCGCTCGCCCACCAGCCGCTTGTTCCAGGTCGCAGGGATGGAGTACGCCGACCCCGACACCGACTACTGCAACACCGAAGACACCCACTACGAGGTCAACACCGAAGGGTTGCCCGTGGCGGCTGGCACCGGCCTCGGGGTGTCGGCCTTCGACCGCCTGCTCGAAGGGCTGACCGGAGAGATCTGGCGGGTGCTCACCGACCAGGACGCCAAGGTCGCCGCCGCTCTGGAAGCGCTTGGGTTGCCCACGGATGGCCGTCTCCGCATCGACCGCGACGCCGAGCCCATCCTCCGGCGAGCCCTCGCGGCCGACGACGCTGTGTTCGTCACCCTCGCATCGAGTGGTGCCGACGCCCCCAAGGCCGGAGAGTCGATGGTGGCCCTGCCCCACAAAGTGCGGGTGATGAAGCTCGACCGGGCCGGCGGCCGGGTGCACTACGAAGACCCCTACGACCCCGCCGAGCCCTGGATCCCCGACGTCGAGACCGTGCTCCACGACCACTACGGACACTGCTCGATGGCGTGGGACGACTTCTTCCGCCTGGTGGTGGAGATGAGCTTCCAGCCCATCCACGCCGTGGGGCTCCCACAGGCCACCGAATGAGCGTGGACCGGGTGCGCACGGCCTTCGCGGCTGCCGGTCTGGCCAACCTGTGGACCGGACTGGATGCGCGGTTCGGGCTGGACTCGGGCGCCTACTTCACCCATCCCCTCGCGCTTCCGGTGCTCCAGCTGCCGTGCTGGGTGGGGGCCGATGGGGTGGACCCGACCGTGGTGGCCGCCGCCCAAGCCTCGGCGGTGGCCGGGTACCTGCACGCGCGCCTCCTGGACGACTGGATGGACGGTGACGCCGCGCACACGCGCACCGACCTGCTGGCGGCGTCGTTCCTCATGGCCCTGCACATCGAGTACCTGGTCGAGGCGGGCGGACCGGGGATGCCAGCGCTCGGGACAGCCCGCTGGGGCGCGTTCTCACGGGCCATGCTCGAAGAGACGCACCAACGGACCGAGGGCCGGGGCCAGACGCCCGACACCTACGCACGCTCGCTGGACCGGTCGCGGGCGATGGTGCTGCCGGCTCTGGCGGTGGCCCGGCATCGGGGCGGGCTCGACCATGCCGTGTGCAGCGCGGTGGACGCAATTGTCGATGCCCACCAGCGCCTCACCGACACCCTGGATCTGGAGCGCGACCACGCCAGTGGCCTGTCGACTCTGGCTCGGACCGCCCTGCGCCTGGACGACGGCCCGGCCGCCCCGTTTCAGGACGGGCGACTGGATGCCTGGTTTGCCGAGATCGAGCAGCTGCACACCACCGCAGCACGCTTCGAGCCCACCATGCCCGGCATCGGTGCATGGGTCGCGACACGGCAGCGTCTTGCCGAGTCCGTCCAGAAGCGTCTGTGGATGGGCTTTCTGAAGGGGTGGCTGGGCGGCTGACCGCGGGAAACCGACCGCACGGCCGACCGGTGCTGTGCCACACTGCCTCCTCAGCCCTTTCCCGAAGGAACCTTCCACGGTGCTCCGCGTCCGCTCCACCCATGTCGCCCCGCTCCTCCTCTGGCTCGTGGGATGTGCCCCGGAGCCCAGCCCCCACGCCGCTCTGGAAGCGCTCGTGGGAACGACCGATGCAGCGAGGGTTCCCCAGCGGTCGGTCTGGATGGCGCTGCTCCCGGACGGCCTCCACGCCGGCACCGTGGGCCCCTGGTGGACAGACGAAAGCGGGCAGGTGCCCCATCCCCTCGCGACCGTGGCCACCCAAGAGCTCGACGACGGCAAGCTCCCGAGCGAAGCCATGGACGGCCTCACCGTTCCGCCCATCCTCCACCAGCTCACGGAGACCGCCGAGCGCCTCACCGAGCGTGCCGCCACCGACCCCACCCTCGACTTCAACGGCGAGCTGTGGCTGCTGGTGGACCGCCAGGCCTCTGACCGCACCATGTCCACCACGATGTTCTGTGCGGGTCAGGCCGGCTACGACGCCCTCCAGATCTTCGGAGTGGGCGATGCTCCAGACGCCCCGCCCCCCGACCCCATGCCCGGCCACCAGGCGCTTCCCACTCCGTGGAGTCGGCCCCACCCCCTCTCGCCCGTGCGTGTGGGAGAGGTGGACGGCCACCCGGCCTTCACCATCGACGACCGCCCCGCCGGCTTCGCGGTGGACGTGCCGGGCGGGGATGCCTCGTTGGCACTGCCCGGAGAGGGGCTCGTGGACCGGTTGCTGGCCGAGCCCTCCAACCCGCCTGTGTACGCAAGCTACGCCGCCGCCGCAACCCACGCCCGGTACCCAGTCCTGCCCTCCTTCGAGATGCTGCTCCACGTCGCAAAGGACGCCGACGACCGGATGCTGGTGGCCGCCACCCGAGGCACCGAAGCCCAGCGCCAACGTTGGGTGGAAGACGCCGCCCGGACAGCCCGGGACGCAGGTCGAGTCCAAGCCGCGGACTTCCTCGAGACCGCCGCCGCCTTGGGGCGCGGAGAGGCACCCGACCACGCCCGTGCCTTCCTCGACGACGCCATCCGGTCCCACCCAGTCGGCGTTCACAGCGAAGCCGACGACCTCGCTCGCAGCTTCCAGCGTGACCGCTGGCTGATGCAACCCATCCAACACCCCGGCCTCGCTGCAGAGCTCACGGAACAGCTCACCAACGACCCCTTCCTGGCCGCGGAAGCCAAGCGGCAGGCCCTCTGGACCAACCCACCCGATCCAACCCAACGCCTGCTCACCACCGAGACGCCCACCTACCTGGTCCGAAGCGCCCGGAGCCACGAGACCACCCTCATCAACGCGCTCGGTGGCACCGCCCGGGTTCCCGACCTGATGGATGCCTATGTGGCCGCCATCCGCGACGGCACGGTCGACCTCACACCACACCACGACAGCGGCTTGTACGACCGCCAACACTGGGCGCTCGAGCCCCTCCTGACGCTTCCCGACACGAAGGTCCAGCCCGACGCCACCTACCGAAAGCGCCTCGAGCACGCCTTCCGGAGCGCGGTCGCGATGCGTCGAGAGACCGCCGTGAAGGGGCTCTTCCTGCCCAACATCGGCGCGTCGGTCGCCCACGGTGTGCAGGTGTCGGTCGCGCCTGCCCTGCGGCTGGAGCCGCTCCCATCGGTCTACGCCCGCCACGCCGAGCTCTATCGGTGGGCCGACCGCCTGGCAGACGGACAGCCCGAGCCGGTTGCCGAGCTGGTCCACGCCGAGACCCACCGCCTGGCCGAGCTGTTTGCCGCAGCCGCTGCATTGTCTCGGGCAGACCTGGGCGGCACCACACTGGACGGAGCGCCCCCCACGCCAGCAGACGCAGCACCGGAGGAGCCCCCCGGCTTCGGCAAGGCAGCCGCACCCAGCCCAGACGACCCGCCTGCGCACGCAGAGCTGGAAGAGCCGTGGTCGGTGGACGTGCCTCCAGTCGCAGCCGACGTCGATGTGGCCCCCACGGAGTCCTGGCTCGAAGGCTGGCGCGACGACCCCCTGCTCGGTGAAGACGTGCGGGTGTTCGTTCCCGTGGGCCGCACAGACGATGGCGGGGTTGTGGGGTGGGCACTGCTTGGCATTCGACACATCGACCTGGTGGTGCGCTACACCCAGCCGCCCGAGGTCCGCTTCCGGCCAGGGCTGACGGGCGAGGTCACCCTGCTGGAGGCCCGCTACACCCTCCTGGTGCCGGTGTTCACAGAAGTGCAGACTCGGCGTATGTGGGACCGCGAGGCGCTGAGAGGGGTGGCCGACCAACACAGCCGAGCTCTGGCGATTCAGGCGGCTCTGGAGGCCGGCTGACCACCCGTACCGGCCCGGCGAGCGACTGCTGAGCGGCTATTCGGTCGAGCGGTCGGGGGCCGCGTCCGGGAACAGCCGCCATCGCTCCAGAGGCTCGAGAAACCCCGACGGGTCGGTAATCTTGACGGCCATCCCCATGAAGCCGGCGGCCTGCGGAATCGTGCCGCAGAGGGGACAGCCATCGCCTTCGTAGAGAGGGCCCTCCGACCCCGGCCGATAGACGAACACATCTCGGTACAGACCGATGGCAAAGCGGTCCCCATGCATCCAGAACTCTGCGCGGTGGCCCGCCGTCAGGCGACTCGTCTCCCCGGGCCAATACACCAGGCGGCTGGTCCAGCGGAAGGACGAGGCGCTCGCAAAGTCCCGCCAGAACGACGTCTTCTGGTTCCGCATGGTCAGCGGCCCCGCCCAGATGTCCACCACCCCACCGGGTGCAACTGTAAACCCTCCAAACCCGGCCCAATCGAACGACGGCCCGACCGTGACCGCGCTGTGCGGCCTCCGGAAGCGGTACCCACCGAAGCTGACCACCCGCCACTGCCCATCCCCAGCGAAGTACGGTACCTCGAACGCAACGTGCGCCCGCCCCCGGCGGAGGTCCTCGCGAAAGCTGCCTGTGGGGACGTTCTTGCACTCCCGCAACGTGACCGACTCGACCGCCATCAGGTCGGCCTCACACCCGTAGGCGGCCACGCCCACCCCGACCTCTTGGCCATCTCCGGAGGCCGCCGCGTTGATGTGCTGCGGTGTCATGGCCAACAGAGCGGCTGTGACAGCCCCCACCACCGCAACCCGCGTGCGGGAACCTGCACGACAGACCATACAACCCTCCCACCGCGTAGGTAACGCACCAGACTCCGCGCAAGCTCCTCCGGGGAGCAACCCATCTCGCGACCGGCACATCCACCCCGAAAAACCGCCTGCACCCCCCAGCCCAACAGCGTACCTTCCCCAAGCATCCCGACACCGGAGTGACCCAATGTCCGACGCCCGTGACCTCGACGCCCTCATCCAGCGCGCCGCCACCGACGCCGACTTCCGCGCCCGCCTCGTGGCCGACCCCGTGGGTACCATCCAAGCCGACGGGTACAACGTGCCGCAGGAAACCCTCGACAAGATGGGCAACATCGACCCGGTCGCAGCCGAAGCCGCGCTCGCCGCACTCGGCACCGAAAGCGGCGACCGGCGGGCTGCAGGCTGAGCTTGCGGTCGGACTGGCGACCCTGGCCCGGGGACCACGCGCTCGGCGACGCGACCCCTCCCTGGCGACAGCTCGTGTGCGCGGCTGGCGTGCAGCTCGACGGCGAAGGCCCCCTCGACCTGCGGGATGTCGCACGCGTGGCCCCCGCACGTCTCGCCGGCCTCGCGCGCACCGACACACCGGCACTTTGTGGCGTGCTGCTGGGCGTTCCCAACGAACGCCTCGATGCCTTCGCCAGGTCGACAGGCACCTTGGTCTGCGCCCTCCACAACGTGGCGCGCGTGCTCCTGACCCCCCACACCGGCATGGTCCCCAACACATGGACCCTGCTCGCACCCACTCCAGCCCCCTCGGCACAGCTCCAGCTCGCCCGAGGAGGCGGCGCACCCACGCCCGCCGACCGCAACGCCTTCCGCGGCGAAGTGGCACGGGCCTTCACCCGGTCCCAACCCTCCTGGCCCACCCCGCTCCACTTGCCGATTCCAGCGGTCGAGCGCCTGAATGCGGGCCTGCAGGCGGCCCTCCACCACGTCGCAGGGGTCGCGGCGATGCAGGCCTTGGTGGCACCGCCTCCCCTCCTCTCGGATCCACGCACGTGGACCGCCGCGACAGCCTGGCTGCAGTCCCGCGCACCTACCGTCGTCGAGCACCAGGCCTTCGGCTTCGACGGCGCGCCAGCCCCCCGCACCGAGACCCGCTGGCTGGACGCACGGGTGGCCCTCGCTCTCCACCGGTCCGGACTCGACCAGACCGCCCGGCTCACCGCGCTCCTCGACCGGGTCGGGACGGCGCCTCCGCGCTGGTATGACGGCTGGGAGGGCATTCCGCCCGATGCCGACTCCCTCGCAACCTGGCTCGACGTCGCCCACGCACTCGGCCGGCCCGTCCCGTCCGGGTGGCTGACGCCCCTGTTGGCGCTGGGAAGGCGTCCATCACCCACCTGGTTCGACCACGGCGCCAGCGTGTGGGGAGGCCCCGATTGCGCGGCGGTGCGGTGCCGGCTGACCGCGGCCCTCCTCCGGGTGAACATCCCATCCCTGAACAACGTGCTGGAGGCCAACCTCACCGACCTCACCGGTCGCGCACCGGGGGCCGACAGCTTCCACTACCCACCTCCACGCGCGCTGGGCTTTGCGCTCGAAGTGGCTGCTCTGTGGACCGCTTCGGGCAGACCGGTCGACCAGGCCTGGGTGCACGCCACCCACGAGCGCGCCACCCGGGCCCTCGTGGGCCCCACACCTCCCCCCGGACCGATGGCCACCGCGACTCTGGCCGCGGGGCTGGCCCGCTTGGATGGCCGTGCAGTGGCCCTTTCCCCTGCCCTGCGCTACCTGGAGCGCACCCAGCGGCCCGACGGCTCCTGGCTGGCGGAGCCTGCCTTCGTCATTCCGGGCCGTCCTCCATCCCCCAGTACGTTCCTCCACAGCCGTGCGCTCACCACGGCGGTATGTGTGGAAGGCGGGTCCGTCATCCGGGCCGGTCAGGAGTCCCAGCGTGTCCTTCCGCGATGACCTTCCCCCGCAGCTGGTCGAGATTCTCCAGCGGGCGGAGATGCGCGGAGAGCACACGGTCAACCGATTCCGGGCCGGCTTCTACGGACTCAGCGCGCTGATGCTCGCGGCCAACCTGGGCGCCAACACATTGGGTGCCAACATTGCGTTCACGCTCCAGGTTGGCGCGATGCTGGTGTACTCGGCCGGTGTGGCCTGGTGGTTCAAGCGCAACACAGACGTCTACGCCCCCTGGCTCAAGTACGTGAGCATCACGGTCGACCTCGCCGCACTCCACGCCAGCGCGGTCATCATGGCGTACAACCACGCTGGAGTGATCGAGTACTTCCACGGCTTCGTGCCGATTGTGTTGGTGCTGTGGAACCTGTTCGCCGCCCTCCGCTACAGCGCGAAGGCAGCCCTCTACAGCGGGTTCTTGTCGCTTGCCCTGTCATCGCTTCTCTTGGGTGTGGTGGTCGCCACCGAACAGGTCGCGGTGTCGCCCGTGTCGGTCTACGGCTCGCCGGCCATCCATGTGGGCGACGAGGTGGTGCGGCTCATCTTCATCGCCTTGCCGGCCTTCTTCGGCGCACTCATCGCCCGGAGCAGCCGGGGACTTGTGTTGCGCGCGGAAGCCGAGTCCCAGGCCCGTCGCGAGCTGGAAAACCAAAAAGACCGCCTCTCCAAGTACCTCTCCCGCGACCTGGTGGACGCTGTGTTGGCCAACCCGGAGCTCATGCGGCTGGGGGGCGCACGCCGCGACGCCACCGTGCTGTTCTGCGACATCCGCGACTTCACCCCCCTGGCCGAAGCATCGAGCCCGGAAGAGGTGGTGCAGATGCTGAATGCACACTTCACCGAGATGGTGGAGATTGTGTTCCGGTACGGCGGCACGCTCGACAAATTCCTCGGCGACGGCCTGATGGCGGTCTTCAGCGCGCCCACCACCCTCCCCGACCACGAGCTGCGGGCTGTGCTCGTGGCACTGGCGATGGTGGACGCCGTGGAGAAGTTCAACGCCACCCACCGCAGCAGCTCCGGCAACCTGCCGCCCATCTCGGTGGGCGTGGGCATCGCGAGTGGGCCCATCGTGGCGGGCAACATCGGCTCCCCCGACCGCATGGAGTACACCGCGATTGGCGACACGGTGAACTTCGCGGCCCGCCTCGAAGCGCTCACCAAGTCCGTCGGGGCGCAGATCGTCATGTCGGCAGCCACACACGCGGCCGTGAAGGACTTCGTGCCCACCCGCGCCCTCCCGTCGGTGGCGGTGAAAGGAAAGACCGGCCGGCCGGAGCTCTTCACGGTCGATGTGGATGCTCTGGGGCCCGGCTTGCTCCAGTCCATTGAAGACCAGCTGGCGGCCTACACAACGATGGTCGCGAACACCCCCACCAAGAACTGAGCGAACGCGCACCAAAGGGTTGGACTATGATCGCGTTCGCCACGTTCCGGACCTCTGATGGCGAACGCTACGATGTCCCCCACGGCGGCATTGTCGGTCGACTCGGGGTGGCGGCATTGCCTCTGCACGACGCACGGGTGAGCGAAGCCCATGCCTTGGTGAGCTTGCGTGGCGGCCTGCTGCGGCTGCTGTCGCTGCGGGGACGGTTTGCAGTCGACGGTCGACCACGCACCGAGCTGACCCTCGCACCCGGGCAGCGTGTGCACTTCGCACGCGACCTGGTGGTGACGGTGGAGGCCGTGCACGTGCCCGCCAACGTACCCGGGCTGCGGGTGGCCGGCCTGCCCGAGCAGGTGCTCGCGGGCGTGACCAGCCTCCTGACCACACCAAAGCCCGCACTGGTGGGCGGCTTCCGCGATGGAGCCGCGGCGGTGTTCTGGAACCGCGACACAAGCTGGGTGGTGCGGCTGGGCGACATGGAGCGGGCGCTGGTGGTGGGCGAGACGTTCGATGTGGCCGGGCTTTCCGTGGAGGTCGTGCGGGTGCCCGTCGCACAGGCGGGCCCGGGCGTCACCCGGCAAGCAGACCGCATCGCCGCGCCGCTGCACATCGTGGCGGCCTACGACACCGTGCAGATCTTCCGAGAAGGCGTGCTGCAGCTCACTCTGGGTGGGAAGCTGGCGCGGCTGGTCTCCGAGCTGGTGGCGTTCGATGGGCCCGTGGCCTGGGCGGTGCTGGCCGGTGAGGTGTGGCGGGGCATGCCGGCGCACAAGCTCCGGCGCAACCTCGACCAGACCCTCCTGCGGCTGCGCAAGAAGCTCGAAGCCGCCGGCATTCGCACGAACCTGGTGCAGTCGGATGGGGCCGGAAGCCTGGAGCTGCTGCGCCTCCCGGGCGACTCGGTGGCCGACCGTTCGTAGGGTCAGCGTGCCCGCAGAGAAGATGCGAGGTCGAGCCTCCAGGCAGCGGTGACCTGCTCGTGGAGCACAGTGGGGTGGGCGTCGAGAACGGTGATGTCCCAGAGGCGCACGGTGTCGTCCCAGCTGCCGGTGATGAGGTGGCGGCTGTCGGGACCGAAGGCCACGGCGGCGACCTGTTCGGTGTGGCCGCGAACAACGGCGTGCAGCGTGCCTTCGGCGGCGCCATAGACCCGAGCGGTGCCGTCGCGAGCCCCGACGGCGACCCACCGACCATCGGGGGAAACGGCGGCATCACGGGGGGAGACCTCGGGTGTGGGGGTGGTCCATGCGATGGCACCGGTGGTGGGGTCGAGGCGATGCAATGCAGAGTCAGTGGCCACAACGACGAAAGCCCCATGCGGTTCCACGGCGATGGGCCCGGCTGCGTTGTGGTCCCAGATGCGGGTGGCCGAAGTGTCGCCAAGCTGGAACCGCCACACCCCCCGAGTCCCGGACCACACCAGCATGCCCGCATCGAGGGTGTTCTCGATGGAGACAGGCACGCCATCGGGTTGGGTGAGGGTGGGTGGGACGTGGTGGGCGGACAGCGACACGGCGGATGGACCGCTGGGTCCGTACGAGGTGAGGGCGACCGTGTTCGCGCCGAGTGTGCCGAGTCGACGCACGCCGAAGACGGTCTGGATGGGGGTGGTGCGGGGTGAGGTGTCGACCACAATGCTCCCCTCGACGCCATCGACACAATCGGGCAAGGCCATGCCCACGACCAGCCGACCGTCGGCGGTCCAGTCGACATCTCGGACCACACATGTGGCCTTCGTGGTGGCGCGCACAGCGCCTTCCGGCCAGGACCAACGCACGAACCCACCGCCGTAGGCCGCCACAAGCTCGGAGCCATCGGGGTGGACCTCGAGGTCGTTCACACCGCCCGGAACCGTGCGCGTGGTGGGTGGGGTGGAAGGTGGCAGCTGTGTGCGCCGGATGGTGGCGCCGAAGGTGGTGAGAACGTCGTGGTCGTCGATGCGGATGGCACGCGCACGGGAGACGGGGGGCAGGCGGGAGAGCAGCTGGCCGGTGCGGGCGTCGACCAGGAGCACACCACCCCGCTCGAGGAGGACGGCGAGGCGGGAGCTGTCGGCGGTTCGGGCGATGGAGACGACGGCCCCCTGGTCGACGGTCAGACGCCACGCGATGGTGTCGGAGCTGCGGTCGAGGCGCAGGAGGTGGGACTCCACGGTGCCCACCACCACGTCGTTGTCGATGAGCTGGAGCGCGGTTGGGTCGCCGATGTCCTGAAGGGGGGGCAGCGGATGCTGGGAGCGACCCGACGCGGTGTGGACCACGAGGCGTCCCACGCACGCGGCGGCCCAGCGGTCCGCTTCGAGGGTGAGAACGCGCCCGCACGCTTCGATCTGGCGGACGGTGGGGTGGTCGGGCGACAGGGCTGGGAAGGACTCTGCTGCGGGGTGCCCCACCGCGGAGATGACCTGGTTCGCGCTCCAGACGGTGGTGGTGTCGGGACCGAGCCGGGGGCGAACGACCGCCGCGACAGTGCGCTCGAGGGCGCCGGTGGGCGAGTAGATGCGGGTGCTGTCGTCGAGCTGGACGGCGGACCGGCCGTCTGTCGTGACGCTCACACTGGAGGCGGTGCCCACTTTGTGTTCCCACCGGCGCTCCAGGGGGTGAACGGTCCAGAGGGCGAGGGTGTCGGCCGATGTGCAGGCGAGCCAGCGGCCGGTGGGGTCGAGGTGGGCGTGGTCGCAGGCAGGAGCGTCGACCTCGGAGCGCACAGACGGACGTGGGGTGTCGGGCCAGCTGGCGAGGATGCCCCGTGCGTCGGGGTCTTCGGAGATGGTGAGGGCCCGGGCGGCGAGCACCTCGGCGGTGCCTCGGTCGTGGTCGGCGAGGGCGGCCAGGGCCTGCGACACCAGCGCCTGCTGGAGGTGGGCCTCGGCGCGGGCGGTGGCTTCTTCGGCGCGTGTGCGGGCAGCTGCGGCGTCGGTCGCTTCGAGGTGGGCGCGACGGGCGAAGGTGGCGGTGGCGACGAGTCCGATGACGAGGGCGACCGCACCGACGATGAGGGGCACCTTCAGGCGCGTGACCAGGCGGCCAGCCCGCTCGACGGCAGTGTAGTCGTGGGCGTCGACGCGGCGGCCTTCGAGCCAGCGGGTGAGGTCGTCGGCGAGGGCCTTGGCGTGGGGGTAGCGTTGGGACGGGTCGAGGGCGAGGGCCCGGTCGGTGATGGCGACGAGCGGGCCGGCCACCTGTGGGGAGCGTTCGTGCACGGGCGGCCGGGAGCCCGTGAGGATGGCGGCCAGCACGCGTCGTTCGCTGTCGGCGGCGAAGGGAGATGCCCCGCAGAGCAGCTCGTAGAGGATGACGCCCAGGCTCCACACATCGCTCTGCGGCCCCACCGGTTCGCCGGCAGCTTGTTCGGGGCTCATGTAGAGCGGCGTGCCGAGAACGGCGCCATCACGGGTGTGGGCGCGGAGGTGGTCGGGCATGAGGGCGCGCCAGCGGTCGCCTTCCGGTCCGGGGACGGGTCGGGCGAGCCCCCAGTCCATCACGCGGGTCTCGCCAAAGGCACCGACCATGATGTTGGCGGGCTTGAGGTCGCGGTGGACAAAGCCCTGCTGGTGGGCGTAGCCGACGGCTTCGCAGGCATCGCGGAGGTGGCGGAGCCAGGCGAGGTGGGGGGGCGGACCGGAGAGCGCGGCTTCGAGGGTCTGGCCGCGCACGAGCGGCATGGTGTAGGCGAGCGCACCGTCGGGCCCCTCGCCGGCGTCGTGGATGGCGATGATGCCGGGGTGGTCGAGCTGGGCGGTGATCCAGGCCTCTTGGGCGAGCCGACGGTCGGGGCGACTTCCCGAGCCCGGGCGGCTTCGCTTGCGGGCCACCTGCCGCTGGAGGCGTCGGTCCCACACCACGTCCACCACACCCATTCCACCCACCCCGAGGGTGCCGTCGGGCCGGTAGCGCTCGGCCTCGGGCAGGGTGAAGGGGTGGGTGTCGGAGGACGCGGGCAGGCCGAAGTCATCCACGCCGCTGCCCACCACGCCATCAGAGGCGCTGTTGTGGTCCCAGTCTGGCGAGGATGGGTCGGACATGGGCCTCCAGGCAGCCCATGTGTAGCGTCTCCTCGGGGTGGACGGGAGGGCGGCCTACTCGCAGTGGTGCTCCCAGACGATGCCCATGGATGCGCTGTCGTTGTTGTCCTCGTCGCACTCGTCGATGGTGCCGTCCGGGTCGACCACAGCGCTCAGTGGACCGCTCCAGTCGGCGATGTCGAGGGTGTAGGGCCCCATCACGGTCGAGGTCCCGGCCGGCAGCTCCGGGACCGCGTCGGTGGTGAGTGTGACCCCATCGGCTTGGAGGGCGAGCGTCGAGGGGTCGGCGTCGGCCAGCCCCTGGTTGGCCACGAGCACGTACAGGTGGGCCTCGCCGGCATCACAGTCCACGCAGATGCTGCTGTACTCGAGCACCACCAGGTCCGGGAGGTCGTCGCCGGGGATGTCGGGGATGCCTGGCTCGCTGGCCGCTCGGAAGGTGTTGTGGGTGGTCCAGCCGGACGTGGGGGCCACCGGAATGCCCAGGTCGTCGTCGATGTGGTCGATGTGGTAGCCGTGCTGGTTCCAGACGGGTCGGCTCGGCGCCCAGGCATCGCCCACCCCACTGCCGATGGCCCGGACGCCGTGCCAGCCGGAGGGGTCCCAGACCGTGTTGCTGGCGAGGAGAATCTCGGTGGACCCGTCGTTGTCGCAGTCCGCGAGCGCCGGGAGCTCCAGGCCCGTGGCGCTGGCGTGGTCGGTGGGGACGAACCCGGCAGCCCCCAGGGCGTCGGTCCCGTCGAGACCATCGAGCACCCGAATGGCATCCTCATCCGCGTACACCACCTCCGCGAAGCCGTCATCTTCGAAGTCGAAGACCGAGGCGGCGGTGGCTCCGGACCCTTCCTCAGTGTCCGCGGTCCACAGCGGCTCCCAACCGCTGCCCGCATTGTCGTAGACCGTGAAGGACCCGATGGCGCCGATGCCCAGCTCCGGCTCTCCATCGCCGTCGAAGTCTGCCACCGTCGGCGGACCACACACCGCCCCCGAGTCACAGTCGACCAGGTCGAACGAGTCGACAAGCGCGCCACCTGCATCGAAGATCCAACCCACGCCGGCCCCCGTGGTGAACACTTCGGGGAAGCCATCCAGGTCGAGGTCGGCCACCGCAGAAGGACCATCGTCGGCCGTGGCGTCCTTCCACAGGATGGAGCCGTCCTCGCGGTACACCGTGTTCCCGGCAACAACCTCCAGCAGGCCGTTTCCGTCGAGGTCCGAGAACACGGTCGCGCCGCCGAATTTCGTGCCGGTCGCGGTGCGCACCGACCCCATCCCGTGCGCCGAGCCGCCTTGGAACCGGATGCTGCCGTCGTGGTTCCACACCACATTGCCGATGGCCACCTCACCCAAGCCATCGCCATCCAAGTCGCCGATGGTGGGGTGGCCGCCGCGGATGACCCAGATGTCCAGAGTGGTGTCGACGTCGCCCTCGAGGGCCACCGTACCATCAGCGTGTAGACAGACCACTCGGTGGGCTTGCGTAGGCGCACACACTTCCGGAGTGCCGTCGGCGTCCACATCGGCCGCAGCAACCCCCGCTCGGGCCGCAAAGCGGTCGGTCGAGCCATCTGCCAGGGTGACCGTCGGGGCGTAGAGGACCTCGGCTCCGGTGGCCCCGTCGACGATGACCAGTGCCCCCTCCGCGTCGTAGCGGCCGCCTTCGAATGCGGTGAACGCCACGTCGGGCGTGTCGTTGGCATCGATGACCCCATCGCCGTTGTCATCGGTGAGGTTGCCCACGATTGGGGCCACCATGACCTGGTTGTAGCGTCGGTCGGTGGCGGACGGGGCCCAGGCCCACTCGACCTCGGGGGCAAACGTGACCTCCACCGGAACCGGGTCGGTGGCGCAGGTGGCATCGACCCCCACCTCGACGGTGCCCGGAGCCTCGAAGTCGTCGCACGCACCGGGCGGTTCGGTGGTGGTGCCGCCTCCGCCGGTGTCGTCACAACAGCAGTCGCTGGTGACCTCGACGAGGATGGTGTCTGGCTCGGCGATGACCTCGATGACGGGTGGGGCGGTGCCGCAGCCGGTGGCGAGGAGCAAGAGCGAAGAGCGGGTGCGCATGGGAGCTCCGGGGCGGTGGGCCGACGGGAGTGTCGGCCCGGGGATGCCCGGAATCTGCTGCACGCAAGGACGGTTGTGACCTCACGGATTTCTTATACGGCGGTCCGAAATCTGCCCCGGCAGGCGGTAGGGTGGGGCCAACGGAGGTTGGCATGCCGCTCGGGAAGTGGGATCGATTCAAGCAAGGCTTCGGCTCGTATTCGTCCACGAAGCTGGACGACTGGCGCAACGCTGCAGAGTCGGCGCTCGCCGAGCTGGAAGCCGCGGTGAAGGCGGTCGAAGACCCTCCCAAGTCCACCATCGAGACGGTCATCGACACCCAGTCCAAGGCACTGGCAAAGACCAAGCGCGACCAAGACAAAGATCGGTCTGCGGCGACCAAGGCCTACGCCGCCATCGAGACGGCGTGCGTGGCCCAGCTCAAGGTCGCACGCACCGCTCTGAAGACCAACCCACCCAGCGTGAACACCCTGAAGACCGCCCTCCAGGAACCCGGCGGCAAGGCATTCGTCGACGCCCTCGTGGCCAGCATCGGCGACCGCGCATCCACCGACGAACAGAAGGACCTCATCCGGTCTGCCATCAAGGCCCGCTACGACGTGAAGACCCTCACCGGAACGCTCACCACCAAGGCCCTGCCCCGTCTGTACAAGATGCTGGGCACCCTTCCCGAAGACCACACCCACGGCAACCCGAAGCTCCACACCATCAAGCGTGAGAAGAACGGCGGGAAGAACGAGAAGGGCAAGACAATCTACTCGGCGTCCTACGGCAACAGCACCGTCACCCTCGAAGCCGGCGAGGCCGGGAGCCGGGCGCGCAAGGTGCCCTACACCACCGACGAAGGCTCCACGAAGGTGAAGTTCTTCGATGCCGCGGTGCTGCACGAGGTCGGACACGCCATCGACGACCGCGACAATGTGATGGACAGCGCCCCGAACAAGGCCGAATTCGGCCTTTGGCGAGAAGAGACCGAGGCCAGCATCATCGAGGTCGCCGGCAAGCACATGGGCTTCTACAAGGCCTTCGACGCAGCCGGAAAGCCACTCCTGAAGGGCATCTTGGAGAGCGCATTCAACGGCGGCGATGCCGTGAAGCCGAGCAAGCTCGCCAAGGCGGTGAACGCGCTGCACAAGCTGGGACTCGACGGCATCGCCCGCGACCCCGGCTTCGTGGCCGCCGCCCGGATGCGCACCGACAAGAAAGACAAGGTGTGGGGCTACAACAACGAAAACGACCTCTTCGGCCAGGTGAAGCTGCCAGAAAAAGAGCAGGTCACCGACCGGGTGAAGGCCGTCATCAAGGCCCTCCTCCAAGCCGACCCCGCACCCACGGTGCTGACCGCCGTGACCGCCGAGTTCAAGCCTCTGCTCGACCAGGAAGACGCCGTGGACTGGGATGCGCTCGCCAAGCATCCCGCCATCGCCTGGCTCGCCGACATCGGTGGCCAGTCCACCGGCAATTGGAAGCGCAGCAACTCCAAGATCACCGCCGCAGCGGTCAAGGTCGACGATGGCGAGCGCGTCTACCAGCAGAGCTACTTCAAGACCTTCTGGTCGTACCGCGTGGAGGCCCGCCCCCACATGGTGCGCAACTACCAGTTCCGGGCTCGCGGCGAGTGGTTCGCCGAGGCCTACACCGCGTACTTCCTCGGACTCATGGGGTCGGGCCACACCGCCCATTCCTGGCTCAAGGGCCTGTACGGCGACCCTCCCGTCAAGCAGTAGTCCCCTCCCCCCGCCTCGAGGTCCCCCATGTCACTCACCCAAGACGCGACTCTGCACTGTCCGGAGTGCACCCTCCCCATCCCCACCACGCTGTGGGACAGCATCAACGCCGACCGCCGCCCCGACCTCCGCGACGCCATCCTGGACCGCTCGCTCCACCGCTTCACGTGCGCGGTGTGCGAGTCGGAAGTCCGCGTGCCTCCGTCGTTGGTCTACCTCGACATGGGCCGCAAGCAGGTGGTCTTCGCACACCCCGTGTCGGATCTGGGGGACTGGCGTGGTGCCGTGGCCGACGCCCGCAACCTGCTACAGAACGGCCTGAGCGCGGTCGTTTCCGACGACCTCACCGTGCGGGTGGTGTTCGGCTGGGCAGCGCTGCGCGAGCAGGTCGTGGTTCGAGACGCCGGCCTGGACCACCTCGACGTGGAGGTGGTGAAGCTGGCGGTGATGGGCACATCGCCGGAGCTGACGGTGGAAGACGACCTCGAGCTGCGCCTGCTATTTGTCGACGAAGGCGTGTGGCACCTGGGTTGGGTGCGCGCCGACATGGAGACCCCCGAAGCATTCGTACGGGTCGACGCGGATGTTCTCGCTTCGATTGCCCCGAGCGCCCCCGCCTGGTCCGACGTTCGAGCGGAGCTCCAGGCCGAGCTGTTCATGGACGCCACCCGGATGCTCGTGGCGTAGGGCTCAGCTGGTCTGCACCCACACCACCGGGCGGGTTTTGTTGGACACACGCACCTCCGAGCGCGGAGTGTACGCGGGTCGGGCACGGGGGCCGGAGAAGAAGTGTGGGACGTGCCCCACGGTGATACGCGGTGGGCCCCCCGACACCCCACGGTCTGTGGGAAAAGGAAGAACCCGTGTCCACCGACGACTCGACTGCTGGCGACGTGCGCACCCCGGGCGGCGAACCGCTGCCCCCTGCCACCGACTTCATCCGCGCGATGATCAACGCCGACCTGCAGCAAGGCACCGCCGGTCGCGTCATGGGCCGCGTGGTCACCCGCTTCCCGCCCGAGCCCAACGGCTACCCCCACATCGGGCACGCCAAGTCGATGGGCCTGAACTTCGGGCTGGCCAAGCAATACGGCGGCCGCTGCCACCTGCGCTTCGACGACACGAACCCCGAGACCGAGCGGATGGAGTTCGTGCAGGCCATCCAGGACGACCTGCGCTGGCTGGGCCACGACTGGGGCGACCGCCTGTACTTCGCCTCCGACTACTTCGAGCAGTTCTACAACTGGGCGGAGATGCTGGTGGTGAACGGCGATGCGTACGTGTGCTTCCTCTCCGAAGAGGAGTTCCGGGAGTGCCGTGGCACCGTGGCCGGTCCGGGCAAGCACAGCCCCTATCGCGACACCTCGCCCGACGAAAACCTCGCGCTGCTGCGTCGCATGAAGGCCGGTGAGTTCGACGAGGGCCAGTGCGTGCTGCGGGCGAAGGTGGACATGGCCTCGCCCAACATGAAGATGCGCGACCCTCCCATGTACCGGGTGAAGAAGTCGAGCCACTACCGGCGCGGCACCGACTGGTGCATCTACCCGATGTACGACTACGCCCACTGCCTGGGCGATGCCATCGAAGGCATCACGCACTCGCTGTGTACCCTCGAGTTCGAGAACAACCGCGAGCTGTACGACTGGTACGTCACCAAGGTGGGCTTCACGCTGCCCCCCCAGCAGACCGAATTCGCCCGCCTGTCCCTCGAGCACGTGGTGGTGAGCAAGCGCTACCTCCGCAAGCTGGTCGAGACGGGTGCCGTCGAGGGCTGGGACGACCCCCGCATGCCCACTCTGCGGGGTCTCCGGCGCCGCGGTGTGCCCAAGGAAGCCATCCACGCCCTCATCGAGCGGGTGGGCATGGCACGCACCAACTCGATGGTGGAGCTCGAGCTGCTCGACCACTGCATCCGCGACGTCCTCAACCACATGGCCCCCCGCCGGCTCGGCGTGGTGGACCCACTGGCCGTGCGCTTCACCAACTGGGGCGACGACGAGACCGACTCCTTCGAGCTCGCCGACTACCCCTCCGATGTGGGCAAGCCGGGCAGCCGTTCGGTCGCGTTTTCGGGCCGGGTGTGGATCGACCGCTCCGACTTCGCCGTCGACCCACCCAAGGGCTTCAAGCGCCTGGTCCCGGGTGGCGAGGTGCGGCTCAAGGGCGCTTTCGTGGTGCGCTGCGATGAAGTGGTGACCGACGACGCCGGCGAGGTGGTGGAGCTCGTGTGCTCGGTCGACCGCGACAGCCGTGGGGGCCGCACCGCCGACGGCCGCAAGGTGAAGGGCACCATCCAGTGGGTCGACCAGAAGACCGGCCTGCCCGCTGTCTTCCGCCTGGTCGACCGCCTGTTCTCGTCCCCCATTCCCGGGGCCGACGGCGGCGACCTGCTCGACGACGTCAACCCGAAGGCGCTCGTGCTGGCACAGGGCTTCGTGGAAGCATCCGTGGCTGCAGAGGCGGGCCGCGACGGCGACCCCGGCCGCTACCAGCTCGAGCGCGTGGGGTACTTCGCCCACGACCCCGACAGCACCCCCGAAGCCCTGGTCCTCAACCGTGTGGTGGCCCTGCGCGACTCGTGGAAGAAGAAGGCCCCCAAGGTGGAGAAGCGCACCGAGCCCAAGGTGCAGCAGAAGCCCGTGGTGGTGGAGCTGTCTCCCGAGGTCGAGGCCGAGCGCGACCGCCTGGTGGCCGCATGGGGTGTGAGCAAGGCCGTGGGCCTCACTCTTGCCCAGAACCCCGACCTGGTGGCCTTCGTAGAGGCAGGCGCAGCCCATGCGGGCGCCGGTGAGGTGGCCAAGTGGGCCGTGAACGAGCTGCCCGGCGGCGACCCTTCCGCGTGGCCCTTCGACGGTGCCGTGCTGGGCGGGCTGGTGAAGCGGGTGTCCGACCGCAAGGTGTCCCGTGCGGGCGCCAAGAAGGTGCTCGGCTTCCTGCTCGACGGCGACACCAACGTCGACGCCATCATCGCCCGCGAAGGCCTGGCCCTGTCGCAAGACACGGGCCTGGTCGACGGCATCATCGCGGAGGTGCTCGCAGCACACCCCGGTGAGCTGGCGCGCTTCAAGGCCGGAGAAGGCAAGCTGATGGGCTTCTTCATCGGGCAGGTGATGCGACGCAGCAAGGGCAAGGCCGACGGCAAGGCGGTGAAGCAGGCCGTAGTGAAAGCGCTTAGGGGCTGAGCGGCGCCGCAGACCACCCTCTACTGCGGTGTTCTGGAGCCGAGATGTCCGACGCCCCCTCCCCCGACGCCCCCGAGGAAGCAGCCGAGTCCCCGCCCGCCCAAGCGGCGTCGGGCTCGGAGTGGGCGCTGGGCTGCATCCTCGTGCCGGCGGTCATCCTGCTGGGCATCGTGGGGCTGTGGTGGGCATTCCTGCTGCCGGGTGCGGCGGCGTTCATGGTGGTCGACTGCCTGTCCGACCTCCACTGCAGCTTCGCCCTCGCGGCACGCGGCACCACCTCCTACAAGCCTTCCGACCACGACGGTGTGGGGGCAGTGGTGGCAGCCCTGTTGTTCGTGGGCCTGGGCGGAACCGCCGCATGGACGTCCGGCGCCTTCCTCTCCGGGGTGACCTGGGAGCTGGTCACGGACGACGACGGTCGCGACACCCCGAAGCTGGTTCAAGGTGCCGCCGCAGTCGCCGTCCTCGCGGTGAGCGTGGCGGTGATGGCCTGGATCGACGCCAACACCTGAGGCCAGGCGTTCAGTTGCACGACGCCGGGTTGCAGCTGAAGGTGGCGTTCAGGCCCCAGTTGTCGGAGTCGCTGCCCACCTCGGTGTCGTTGGGCGAGTTGGTGGCGCCGAAGCTTGTGTTGGCCACGGTGATGTTCGCCTCGGCGTAGATGCCCCCGCCGGTGATGGCCGAGTTGGACATGATGCTGCCCTGCGAGATGGACAGTGTGGGGTAGCCGCCGTTGTAGCTGGCGGAGATGCCTCCTCCGTACGACCCCGCCGAGTTGGATGTGATGTCGGTCTGGTCGAGCGTCACCGTGGTGCCTGTGCCCGACGTGGCGATGCCGCCACCGTGGTCGAGGGCCAGGTTGTTGGACACGTCGCACGTGGTGAGCGCGAGGCTCGAGCTGGTGCCGATGGCGAATGCACCGCCGTCGGCGCCGATGCCGGTGGCTTCGTTGTAGGTGAATGCAGAGTCGGTGGCTTCGATGGCCCCACCACTGGCGGCATAGGCCACGCCACCACCGGCAGCCGCGGCGTTGCTGTCCACGGTGACGGAGTCGAGGGTGAGCGTGCTGCCGGTGTTGTAGGCGTAGAACACGCCGCCGTAGAGGGCGGAGTTGTCGGTGAACTCGCCGCCGTCGATGGTGGTGGTGCTGGCGTCGTTGATGAGCACGCCACCCGCGCCCGAGTCGGCGGTGTTGCCGTCGAAGTCGGAGTCGGTGATGTCGACCACCGCGCCGTTCTGGATGTAGAGTGCGCCACCGTCTCCTTGGGCGCTGTTGTCTGTGAACACACATGTGTCGATGGTGGAGTCGGCCCGGAGGTGCATGGCGCCGCCATCGGAGCCCGACGTGTTGGCCGAGTTGTGACCGAAGAGTGTGTTGGACACCGAGAGTGTGCCCGTGGTGCTCAGGTAGATGGCACCGCCCTGCGAGCTGGCTTCGTTGTACTCGAAGGTGGAGGCATCGATGAGCGCATCGCCGTCCAGGTAGATGCCGCCGCCGTACCGGGTCGCCCAATTCGAGTCGAACGTGGCGTTGTCGATGGTCAGCTCGACACCGGCGTCGAGGTAGATGCCACCGCCGTCGGTCCGGGCGCCGTTGTCTTCGAACAGGGTGCCATCGAGCGCGACCGAGGTGCTCCCCGCAACCAGCCCGCCGCCCTGCTCGTCCGCTGTGTTGCCCACGAACGAAGAGGTGCTGTCGAATGTGACGACCGAGCCGGTGCGGGTGAACATCCCGCCACCCGAGTATGCGGCGTAGTTGTTGGAGACCTCGCAGCCCACACAGTCGAGCTGGGTGTCGTAGACGTACACGCCGCCGGCGATGTTGTCGGATGTGTTGCCCCACACGAGCACATCGGTGAGCGTGGCGACGGTGTCGCTGTAGAGCCAGACGGCACCGCCATAGTGTTCGCCACCCGCCGCATCGGTGCCCGACTGGTTGCTCCAGATGTCGACCCCGGTGGCGTCGAGGGTGCTGCTGTAGCCCACGTGGAGGGCCGCGGCTCCGCCCGTGGTGGCCGTGTTCTCGTCGAAGAGGATGTCGGTGAGCGTGACGTCGCTGCCGTAGAACCGCGCGCCGCCCTGTGCGGGGGCTTCGTTGCCAATGTAGGTGCTGTTCGCTTCCACCCAGGTGACGTTGTAGCCCCACGCAGCAGCGACGGCGTTCGAAGCCGTGTTGGCCGTCCACTCGACCGAGTCTGCAGTCACATCGCACCCTTCCGACGAGAGGCCCGCTGCGTTGTACGCGGTGTTCTCGGTGATGATGGTGCGCGTGAGGTCGAGGTTGGACAGGGCCTCGCAGTACACACCGCCACCGTAGAGCACGGATGTGGTGAGGCGGGCTGGCGTGTGCGTGCCGACGCCGTCGCGGATGGTGAGGTCGGTGAGGCCGACGGTGATGGCGTCGGTCTGGATGGTGACCACGGTGTCGTTGTCGCCGCCCGACAAGATGACGTCGTCCGCGCCATCTTCGCCCACGACCTCCACATCTGCAGAGACGTCGAGGGCCACATACCAGGTGCCTTCGCACACGTGGGCGGTGCCGTCGGACGACAGGGAGATGCTCGCCGGCAACGCGGAGATGCCCGCAGCCCAGGTGGCCGTGTCGTCGGACCAGGCTCCAGCGGTGGTCTCAAGCGAGACGAGCCCGGCGTCGTCGGTCCAGGAGGTGTCGTCGCAGTCGTTCTGCTGGCCGTCGCACAGCTCGGTAGCACCGGGGTACGTGTAGGCGAAGGTGTCGTCGCAGTCGGTGTTGTCAGAGACGTACCCGCTGGGGGCCGCGCAGGTGAGCGCCGTGACAGTGGCATCTCCGAAGCCATCGGCGTCGGCATCTTCGTACCAGGTGGAGGCCGTGCTGGAGTCGAGGTCGGGGTCGGCGTCGTCGACCAGGGTGTCGCAGTCGTTGTCTTGGCTGTCGCACACCTCGGTGGCGGTGAGGCCCACGGTGGCGTCGGTGTCGTCGCAGTCGGTACCGTTGGACACGTAGCCGGTGGGACTGTCGCAGGCGGCGGTGGTGCGGCCGGGGTCGCCTTCGCCGTCGGCGTCGGTGTCGGCATACCAGGTGGTGTGGGTGGCGGGATCGACCCCGGGGTCGGCATCGTCGGCGGTGCCGGAGCAGTCTTCGTCCGTGTCTGCCGCATCGCAGACCTCGGTGGCGCGCGGGTGGACTGCAGAGTCGGTGTCGTCGCAGTCGGTGTCGTCGGCGACGTGGGCTGCGGGGGCGTCGCAGGCATCCGTGGTGACCGCGGGGTCGCCATAGCCGTCGCTGTCGCTGTCCGCGTACCAGGTGGAGTAGGTGGACGTGTCGACACCCGAGTCGGCATCATCAGCAAGTCCGGAGCAGTCTTCGTCGGTGTCTGCAGAGTCGCAGACTTCCGTGGCGCCCGGGTGGACTGCAGAGTCGGTGTCGTCGCAGTCCGTGTCGTCGGTGACGTGGCCGGAGGGTGCATCGCAGGCACCGGTGGCGGCAGAGGCATCGCCGTAGCCATCGGCGTCGGTGTCGGCGTACCAGGTGGCGAGGGTGCCGGGGTCGACCGATGCGTCGTCGTCGTCGATGTCGCCGTCACAGTCGTTGTCTACGGAGTCGCACACTTCGGTGGCGGCGGGCGAGATGGCGGGGTCGGCGTCGTCGCAGTCGGCTCCGGCGTCGGCGCCCGCCACCACGAGGGTGGCCCCGTAGCCATCGCCGTCCACATCGGTCATGCAGGCGGTGGCAGACTCGAAGCGTGCGGCGCCCGGGTAGGTGTGGGGGTCGGCGTCGTCGCAGTCGTCGCCGGTCGCCACGTAGCCGGAGGGCTCGGTGCACGAGACGAGGGTGTCTGCCGGACTTCCATAGCCGTCGTTGTCTTGGTCGCGGTACCACACGGTGTCGGACACCTCGACCACGAGCGTCTCGACACAGCGGTCGCCGTAGTCGTCTTCCACTGTGAGCGTGAGGGAGTGGGTGCCGGCGGAGAGGACATCTGTGGGCCAGGTCCACGTGCCTGTGGTGGTGGGGACGATGGCATCGGTGAGCGCGCCATCGATGCTGCTGTCGAGCGACACGCCGAGGAGGTCGGGGGCGGTCTGGTCGTCGCGGGCGGTGCCTTCGAGGACAATGGTGTCGCCTTCTACGAAGCATGCGCCGTCGTCGGGGCTGGTGAAGCCGCACTCCGGGGGTGTGTTCTCGTCGTAGACCACGATGGTGACGGTGTCGGAGGCGGTCTTGCCCCCCGTGTCGGTGACGGTGGCCTTGAGGACGTGGGTGCCGGCGTCGAGGTCTTGGGAGGCCGTCCAGGTGCCGTCGCTGTCGGGGGCGCCGGTCATGGGGAGGGCGGTGTCGCCGGTGGTCCAGGAGACCACGAGCGCGGTTGGGTCGTCGAGGTCGTCGGTGACGACGGCTTCGAAGGCGGTGGGGAGGTCGCGGTAGTAGGACAGTGTGTCGTCGGGACGGACGATGTCGATGGTGGGTGGTTCGTTGGCCTGGACGACCACGGACACGCTGTCTTCGCCCACTGCGCCGCGGGAGTCGGTGGCCTTGAGCTCGACGAGGGCATCGGCGGAGAAGGTGGTCTCGCAGGTCACCGCGCCATCCGCGCCAGGGACGAGGTCGGCGCAGACCGGCATGCCGTCGACCAGCCAGTCGGCGAGCAGGGCGTCGGGGGCGTCTTGGGGGTCGGAGACCGAGCCGCTCAGGACGACCACCACGCCTTCGACGATGGTGGCGCCGTCGGTGGGGCTGTCGATGGACGCGACGGGGGCGTCGTTGTGGACCTTGAGCCCCCCATCGGGAGAGTCGCACGCGCCGGCGAGCGGGAGCAGTGCCAAGAGGCGGGTCAGTCGGATCGACACGGACATTGGTTCTCCAGACGCCAAGCGGAGGTGGGTCCACGTGACCTGTTCGCGGCAGTGTTGCCAACGAAACGACCCACGCAGACGACGCTCCGCGGAAAAGTGGGCGGGCGGGGTTTCCGATGGCCGACCACGCGTGCAGGGTGCCGCATGCTTTCAGACTGGCTGTTGATGCATCCGATGGGCCCCTACGCGGTGTGGTGGGCGGTCGCGGGCGTGTGGCTGGCGACGCGTGCGCGCGGTGGCCTGGCGTGGGGGGCGGTCGCTGGACTGCTGGGTGCGGCAGGCCTCTCGGCAGCGGCCGGGTTGGATTGGATCGCGTCGCTGTGGCCCGTCATCGACCCCCACGGCATGACGCCAGATGGCGTGTGGTGGGTGGTGTTGGCGCTGCTGGTGCTGTCCACGCGCCGCACCGACATCCGGCCGGGGCTGCTCAGTGCCCTCCCGTTGGTGTGGATGGGACCGTTTGGTGGGGGCGCGCTGGCAGCGGCGGTGGTGGTGGTGGCCACGTCGGCGCTGGAGCGGGGCCAGGCGGGTCGGGGGTGGCTGCTGGCGGGGCTGGGCCTGCTGGGGGCGGCCACCTGGATGGAACACACCGACCTGCAGCTGTGGCTGTGGCTGGGCCAGGTGGGGCTGGGGGGCGACTCGGGGTCGTTGGTGTTGGCGGTGGCCGGGGCGGTGCTGGGTGGGTTGGGTGTGGGGGCGGTGGCGCGCAGCGTGGCCGCCCGGTTTGCGGCGGGACGCGGTGTGGCCGGGCCGGCGCCGGGGGTTCGCGGCACGCGGGGCCCCGGGGCTGGCTCGGGTGCGCCGGGGGACGCCGAGCTGCGCCAGGGGGCGGAGCCTGCCGCGCAGCGGGTCTCGGCTTCGGTTCCGGGGCGCCGAGGAACGAGGGGCGCTGGAACCGGGGGCGAGACGGAGGCCCCAGCCGGACGCCCGCCGAGGAACGAGGGGGCGCACGGCGTCTCGGGGGCCGACCAGGCGGAAGCACGCGGTGCCCGGCCGGCCGGCCCCGAGGAACGAGGGGGTGGGCGGCGGGGCAGGCGCCCAGATGGGTCAGAGGCGGATGAAGCCTGCGGGGCCCCCTCCGACCCCTGCGGGGCCACCTCCCCCACTTCGTAGGGGAGGACTTCGCGGGGCATGACTCTGCGGGGCAGGAGGGCTACAGCCAGCCGGTGGGGTCGGTCTGGCCCTGGTCGAGGCTGAGGACTTCCATGGTGCCGGCGCCGAGGTGGACGATGGTCGGATACCCCCAGTTCTGCTCGAAGTAGATCATCTCGGCTTTGCTGGAGTCGTCGAGCACGGGGACGGTGGTGAGGCTGTACGACGCGGCCCACTGGTTGAGCTCGGTGGAGTCGACCGAGCTGCCAGAGCGGTCTTCGATGAGCACCTCGAAGTACTGGAAGCCGAGCGAGCTGTAGGAGGTCTGCTTGCCCTGGGCCTGGTTGGCGACGGAGGCACACGACCCGCACCACATCGCGGAAAACACGATCATGACGTGGTTGTCGCAGAAGGAGTAGAGGTCGACGGACTCGCCGTGTTGGTCGGTGAGCTGGAAGTTCGCGGCGATGTCGCCCACAGCGTACGTGGTGGCGGAGCCGTTCCAGCTGCCGGAGGGGGTGGAGGCGGTGGGTAGCGTAGAGCCGCATGAGGCCACGTTGTAGCCGCCGGTGTAGGTGCGGTCGTAGTAGTCGTAGGGGTCGGTGCCTGCGGCCACTTCGTCGCTGTCGAGCTGGCCATCGCCGTCGGAGTCGGTGCTGGCGCCCGTGCCGCCTCCGGTGGAGCCGCCGCCCGAGGAGCCGCTGCCGGAGGAGCCGCTGCCGGACGAACCAGATCCCGAAGAGCCCGAGCCCGAGGAGCCACTGCCGGAAGAGCCGGAGCCCGAGGAGCCCGAGCCCGAGGAGCCACTGCCGGAGGAGCCGGAGCCCGAGGAGTCGCCGCCGTCTTCGGAGCCACCTTCGTCCATGCCGCCGTCTTCGCCGCCGTCGTCGGTGCCGCTGTCGCCGGCGTCGTCGGAGCCACCTTCGTCCATGCCGCCGTCTTCGCCGCCGTCGTCGGTGCCGCCGTCGTCGGTGCCCCCATCATCCGTGCCGCCGTCGTCGGTGCCCCCATCATCCGTGCCACCGTCGCCCGAGCCGCCGTCGCCCGAGCCGACGGGCTCACCAGAGTCTTCGGTGGTGCCATCGTGGTTGTGGGTGGCGCCGTCTTCGGCGGTGTCGGTGGTGTCCTTGTCGCCGCAACCGATGGCGAAGACGAGGCCGATGAGGGCGAAACGGAACGCAGGGCGGTGCATGGGGACCTCCGGGATCGAGGGGCCCGATGCCTGTGTGTCGAACCGGTCGCAGACTCGGGATGGATCGACGCGTGGAAGTGCCATACCCTCGGTCCGATTCGGCGCCGCCAGAGGCGTCCCCTGAACCGGAGAGTGCATGTCCGACGCCCCCGCCGCGGAAACCCCGCCCGACGACGCCCAGATCTACTTCCCGCAGGAGGGTGAGGCCCAGCTCACCGTCCGAGCAGTCTTTGTCGGCTGCCTCATCGGCGGCATCGTGTCGGCGATGAACATCTACCTGGGGCTGCGCACCGGGTGGTCCATCGGTGGCTCACTCATCGCGGCCATCCTGGGCTACGCCGCTTTCGCAATGCTCAAGCCGAAGCTTGCCTACACGCCGCTCGAGGCGAACATCACGCAGACGGCAGGCTCGGCGGCAGGCTCCATGACGTCCGCGGCGGGCCTGCTGGCGGCGATTCCGGCGCTGGGGATGCTGGGCGTGGAGCTGTCGTGGTGGCAGCTGGTCATCTGGGCCCTGGCGGTGGCGTACCTGGGCGTGTTCTTCGCGGTGCCACTGCGGCGACAGATGGTGGTGGAAGAGAAGCTGCGCTTCCCCACCGGCACGGCCACGGCCAACACCATCGTGGCGATGTTCTCCGAGGGCGGCGATGCCGAGAAGCGCGCGCGGGTGCTCGTGTGGTGGGCAGTGGGCGCGGGTGTCTTCACCCTGGCGGCGCACTTCTTCCCGGAGCTCGGTCACCCCACCATCGAGTTCGGATTCTTCGGCACGATGGCGGCGTGGGGCTTCAGCGTGCTCATCAGCCCTCTGATGGCGGGTGCGGGCATCTTGATCGGGATGCGCGTGGGCTTCTCGCTGTTCCTCGGCGCCGTGGTGAGCTGGGGCCTGGTGGGCCCGATGGTGCAGGACATGGGCTGGGTGACCGGCAACATCATGAGCTACTCCGACGGCGTGCGCGGCTGGCTGTTGTGGCCGGGGGTGGCCATCATGGTGGCCGACGCCCTCACCCAGCTGGCGATGTCGTGGCGCACCATCCTGCGCACCTTCACGGGTGGTGGCGGCGACAAGGGCGCCGAAGACCGCGCCCCCGACTCCATTCCCAACAGCTGGTGGATGGGCGGCCTGGGTGTTTCCACGGTCCTCACCACCTTCGCGGCGTGGTTCGTGTTCGACATTCCGCCCTTGTTCAGCCTCTTGGCCATCGGCCTGTCCAGCATTCTGGCCATGATCGCAGTGCGGTCGACCGGCGAGACCGACATCAACCCCATCGGCGGCATGGGCAAGGTCACCCAGCTGGTGTTCGGTGGTCTCGCCCCCGGCGCCATGACCACCAACCTCATGGCTGCGGCCATCACGGGGTCGGGCGCCAGCCAGGCCGGCGACATGATGCAGGACCTGAAGACCGGCTACATGCTCGGCGCGTCGCCTCGGGGCCAGTTCAAGGCCCAGCTGGTGGGCATCGCCGCGGGCGTGTTCTTCTGCGTGCCCATCTACATCCTGTTCGACAGCGCCTACGACATCGGCGGTGAGGAGCTTCCCGCCCCGGCTGCGCACGCCTGGAAGGCCATGGCCGAGCTGCTGTCCAAGGGCTTCGAGGCCATGCCCGACTTCGCTGTCTACGGGGTGGCTGTGGGTGCTCTGTTCGGCGTGGTGATGGCGCTGGTCAACAAGCTGGGCCCGAAGGAGGTCACGAAGTACCTGCCCAGCGGCCTGGCCTTCGGCATCGCCTTCATCGTGCCGGCCTACTACTCGGTGGCGATGTTCGTGGGCGCGCTGCTCTACCTGGGCTGGCAGAAGTCCAACAAGAGCGACGCCGAGCAGCTGGGCTTCTCGGTGGCCAGCGGCCTGATTGCCGGCGAAGGGCTGATCGGTATCCTGGCGGCAGGCCTCACGATTGCGGGCCTCGACAGCGCCTGGATGATGGGCCTCCTGGGCATGGGAGCCGGCGGCGGCCACTGAAGCCCCCTCCCCTCTTTCGCGCGCCGCTCACTTCTTGGTGGGCGGCGCTTCTTTCTTTTCGAGCTGTGGCCAGGGTCCCCAAGGCTGCTGGGGGCGCTTGTCGAAGTGGATGGGGCCACCGTTGGTGGGGTCCCAGGAGTGCAACATCACGCCTTGCTCGTCAGGGAACGGGACCGGCTCGGCGTCGCCCACCTGCACGGCCCAGCCCTTGGTGTCGGGGCCTTGGGAGAGGGAGCCCATGCCGCCGAGGGCGTTGTGGTGGTCGGGGAACTGGAGGGTGGAGCCGGTCTGGCCGAGCTGCACCTTGCGGACCTGCTTGTCGCGGACGGTCTCTTCGACGGGACGGAAGGCGGTGCCCTCGGGCTGGGGGTCGCCCGGGACCATGCCCACGTTGTAGAGGGCGACCCGACCGTGCTTGCCGGCGTCGGGGTGGCTGGTGTCCCACCAGGAGACGACCAGCACATCGCCGTCTTCGGAGCCGTAGAGTCCGCTCATGCGCGCAGCCTGGAAGGGCGGGTTGACCTCGAGCCGCATGCCGTAGCCAACCATGGCCACCTTGGGGAAGCCGGGCATGGGCTTGCCAGCGGGGAGTGGACCGACCTCGGGGGCGGGCGGTTCCTCGGGCGCTTCGACCTCGGGGGCGGGCTTCTCGACAGGCTGAACGGCGGGCGCTTCGGCCTCACCGTCGGCGCCGGGCTTGGATGACGTCCCACATGCAGAGACGAGGACTGTGAGGCCGATGAGCGCTGCACGCATGGGTTCTCCACCCGGTCGGATATTGGACTGAAGCCAGACGACAGGCTGCCGAAGTGGCCCGCGGCCGGTTGCACACAGGGTGTAGCCGACCGAAGCTGACGGGCACCGTACCCATCCACTGCGTGGCGGTCGAGGGTGGGGCCTGGAAGGTTGGCGGCTTCTGCGATGGGCGGGTGCAATGGGACAGAACGGGCCGACTCTCGTACCCGATGAGGTGGACGCCGAGCTCCGCACGGAAGAGCTCCCGACAGCGCGCATTCCCATCACACCGTGGACGCGCCGGCATCCCCTCCTGGTGCATCCCTCGATCGAGGCCCACCACGCGGTGGGGGTTCCGGGAACGGGCATCTTCGTGAGCCCGCGGGAGCGCAGCCGGCAGGCGGGGGCCTCGTGGGTTCGGCGCAGCACCTGGTGGCTCCAGGTCCATGCGCCACCGGACACACCGGGGGTCCTCGACAGCGGTCTCAGCGAAGATGGCTTGCCATGGGCTGTTCTGGAGACTCCTCCGGGCAGCCCGCTGCGGTCGTGGCGCGACGAACAGGGTCCGCTGTCGGTCCCCGAGGTGGTGGCCGTGGCCACGCTGGCAGCCGGCATCCTGCACCAGATCCACACAGCAGGGTGGGCACATCAGGCGGTGTCGATCGACACGGTGTACCGCAGCCCGGCCGGGTCGGTGCACCTGTTTGGCTGGGGGATGGTGGGCAACGCGGTCCCCGGGCCCCAGAGCGAACAGGGGGGGCTCGCAGGTGCTCGAGGCGACATCGCCGGCCTTGGGGTGGCGATGCTGGAAGCGCTGTCCACCGACACACGGGTGCTGCTGCGGGCCGGACGCATCAGCGACGCGGTGGCCCATGCCTTGCCCGACCCCACGGTGGAGATGCGGGTGCTGCGGCACCTTTTGGGGCGCGCGGTCCACCCCGACCCCGCCCAGCGCTGGGACACGATGGAAGCCCTCTTCGACGAGCTGCAGGCCTGGCAGGAGAGCTTCGGACGCGGCCGCTGGGCGTAGCAGGCGCGGTTCAGGCCTCTTCGGCGGTGTCTTCGGGGCGCTTGGGCCAGGGGCTCAGCAGCGGTCGGAGGAACTTCAGGGGGCCGATGAGCCACCACACGCCCATCAACACCACCACGTAGGCCGACAGCCCCGCCACGGTCTCCCAGGAGCTCCCCGGGAAGGACTCCGGCCAGCCAGCCACGGGATGCGGGAGGAGGACCAGGAGGACGGGAGCGGCGAACAGGACTGCGAGGGAGGCACCGGCGACCATGTTGCGGGCTGCAGGACCGCGGAGGTCGGGGTCGGTGAGGCGAAGCAGGGCCAGGCCGGTGGGCAGCGTGCCGGTCATGGCGCCAAACAGCACGAGGGAGTGCGACAGCGGCTGGTTGGGGAAGATGCGTCGGGCCAGCCAGATGCAGGCGAGCACGGTGACGGCCACACCGATGACCGCGAGGACGACGACAGGGGTCATGGCGTCGCCGATGCGGTCGGGGCGCACGGCGGCGATGGCACAGACCGCGCCCAGGTCGACCGCGAGACCGGCAACCCGTCCCATCAGGCGGTCGTCGGCAAAGTCGGCAAACCGGGTGCGGTTGGCCACCTGCCGAATCACCATGGCGACGATGAGCGCGATGATGAAGTGGAAGCCGTAGATCATGCCGGCCTTCTGGGGGTCGCCCAGCATCCCGGCCACACCGGCGAGGATGGCGTACACCACCAGGTAGACGGAGCCCACGATGGCCAGCTGCACGGTGAACAGCTCCATCTCACCGCCATCCGAGGTGCTCTTGCTGGCGTCGGCTGCCGTGTCGTCGGCGAGGGGGGTCCAGCCACCGTCGTCCCAGCCCGCACGCTTGGCGATGTGGAAGTAGGCCACGCCGAAGAAGGCACAGCACACATACCCGAGCGTGGCCATGGCAAGGCCGATCTGGGCACCTTCGGTCATCCCCATGCCTTCCCACGCCTTGCCGAGCGAGAGCGCCTGACCCGGACCTTGTGAGAAGCCCAGGGGCACCATGATGCCCACGCCGGGATGCAGCTCACCGAGGGTTCCGTTCCAGGCGAGCACCACCAGCAGTCCGACGACCCCCTGCACCATGGCGAGGATGGGAATGCCCAGGCCGATGGATCGGACCGCGGGGGGGATGCCCGACACGAGCTGGCGGATGCGGGTGACCACACCTCCGGAGGTGGCACGGACGGCTTCACCGCGCTCTTTGGACCGCCGCAGCCCCATCGCGATGTAGATGATGGGCAGGCTGTGGTAGACGACCTGTTCGAGGATGTCGGACTGGAGGGGCACGAGGCCGAGGCCACCACCTCCGAGGGCCAGCCCGGCGAGCCCGGCAACCAGCACCGGCGGCACCGCGAGTGCCCGAATGAACGACACCGAGCGGTGGAGCTGCCGCGCCGCCAGGATGAGAAGCGCCACGAAGAGCAGCGTGACCACTCCACCATCTTGCCAGTACTGCACCCTCGACCTCCTGCACGTGAGGACGGCCACCCTACCCTGTCGCGGCCGTGCGAGGAAGCGACCGGGCCAGGCGGTCAGACGTCGAGGATGGTGACGGCGACTCCTCCAAACCGCAGCTCACGACTCTCGGAGCGACGCTCGACGATGGCGCTGGCACCGCAGATGCCGTTTCGCGCGAGCTCTTGGCGGGCACGGTAGATGTGCACGTTGAGCGTCTTGGGATCGATGCCCAGGCGCGTGGCGGTGGTGTCGTAGTCTCGCCAGCCCGCAAGGTCGGCCGACATGCCCTTCTGGATGTCGTGGAGGCGCTCTTTGGCGAGGGCGAGCAGGGTGACGTGGTGCGCGCGGGGGCGCAGCTTCAGGCGGCCATTGCGACCTTCGGCGTCCATGCCCACCCCGGCGTGCTCGTGCCCGCGGAAGATGAACCGGAAGTGCTGGAGGGGTTCGCGTTCTTCGGCCACTTCCTCGGGACCGGCGAGCGTTCCGGCCAGCTCTTCGGGGAACTGGACCTCGTACTCACGGGTGCCGGCGCGGACGTAGGTGTTGTCGAGCAGCGGTCGCGCCTTGCCGTCGGCCTCGACCACCCAGCCGCTCTTCGACCAGTACACCGTGATCTCGGGATCTTCGGTGGACGGGATGCCGAGGATGGGGCCCTCTTGGTCGAGAGACTCGCCGGTAACGACATCCACGACGGTGGGGAGTGGTGGACTGTCGCTCACCAGGCGCCACGCATCTTCGGGGTCGCCAAAGGCCAGGAGGGCATTGCGCTTCAGGCGAACCCGCTCACCGATGCCCAGGCGGCGCCCGTCTACAAAGGTGCCATTGGTGCTGCCCAGATCCCGTACCACCCAGGACACGCCCGACCAGGCCACGATGGCGTGCTCGGCCGACACGCGGCGGTTCGGAATCCGGAGGTCGCTCTTCCGTGACCGACCGACCACCTGGCGCACAGCGATGGTGGCCGAGCGTCGAGTCGGCAGATGGAGCAACGTACCCATGCGGAACCCCTATAGCAGACGTCCGATACCGCAAATAGACGTCACCTTTCTTCCGCAGACAGCCGAACGGTCATGACCGGGCAGTGCGCCGAGCGGAGGATGGCCTCAGTGACCGAGCCTACCACGAGCCTGCGCAGCCCGGACCGGCCGTGAGTAGCCATCACGACGAGATCATAGTCCCATGTGACCGGTGGGAGCACCTCGGTGGGCGAGCCGACGAGCACCATCGCAGAGCCGCGAATCGCCTCGGGCAGGCCATCCCGGAGGTCTTCGAGGGCCTTGCGCTCGGCGGCCCGACGGTTTGTCCATTGTGCGTCGGGGTCCATGGGAATCTTCGCGAGCTCGGAGCTGGCGTACACCAGGTCGAGCGTTCCGCCGGTGGCTTCTGTGAAGTTCCGCGCGGTGGCGAGCACGGTCTCGGGACGGTCGTTCAGGTCGAGGGCAGCGAGAATGCGCATGGAGCCTCCAGGAGCTGCGCCACACCGTTGCACGTGGCGTGCCATGCATCATGGCCTCCCACACGCTGTTCCGGTCGATGGGCTGTGCACCTTCTCCCGGGCCATGTGGGAAATCACCCAAGAGCAACGACGCCCCGAGGCCGAAGCCCCGAGGCGCGGGTGTGAGCCAGAAGGTGGACTACAGCAGGCCGTTGGCCTTGAGCACTTCCACCATCTTGCTGCCCATCTCGGCGGGGCTGCGCACGACGTGCACGCCGGCGTCTTCCATCGCTTCGTACTTCTCTTCGGCGCCGCCCTTGCCACCGGAGATGATGGCTCCGGCATGGCCCATGCGGCGTCCGGGAGGTGCGGTGGCGCCAGCGATGAAGCCGACCACGGGCTTGGTCATGTTGTCCTTGGCCCAGGCGCAGGCTTCCTGCTCGGCCGAGCCGCCGATCTCGCCAATCATGATGACGGCGTCGGTGTCGGGGTCTTCGTTGAAGAGCTTCAGGGCGTCGGTGTGGGTGGTGCCGATGATGGGGTCGCCGCCGATGCCGATGCAGGTGCTCTGGCCGAGGCCCACGGCGGACAGCTGGCCGACCGCTTCGTAGGTGAGCGTGCCGGACTTGCTGACCACGCCGATGCGACCGGCCTTGTGGATGTGGCCGGGCATGATGCCGATCTTGGCCGCGCCGGGGGTGATGATGCCCGGGCAGTTGGGACCGATGAGGCGGCAGTTCTTGTCCTGGATGTAGCGCCAGGCCCGCACCATGTCGTTGGCGGGGATGCCTTCGGTGATGCAGACGATGAGCTCGATGCCGGCATCCGCAGCTTCCATGATGGCGTCGGCCGCGAAGGGCGGCGGCACGAAGATCATGGACACGTTGGCGGCAGTGATCTTCACCGCTTCGGCCACCGTGTTGAAGATGGGGAGGCCGTCGAACCACTGGCCGCCCTTTCCGGGCGTGACGCCGCCCACGAAGATGGGCGAGTAGGCGTGGCTCATGCGGGTGTGGAAGGCACCGGCGGAGCCGGTGATGCCCTGGGTGATGACCCGGGAGTTGCTGTCGACGAGAATGGCCATGGTGCTGTCTCCTACTTGCCAGCAGCGGCAGCGACGGCCTTTTCGGCGGCGTCGGCAAGGGTGTCGGCAGGGATGATGGCGAGGCCGCTCTTGGCGAGGATTTCCTTGCCCAGCTCGGCGTTGGTGCCGGCGAGACGCACCACAAGGGGCACTTCGAGGCCGGTCTCGGCCACCGCAGCAATCACGCCTTCGGCGATGATGTCGCAGCGCATGATGCCGCCGAAGATGTTGACCATGATGCAGCGGACTGCAGGGTCCTTCGTGATGATGTTGAGGGCCGCCACGACCTGTTCCTTCTTCGCGCCGCCACCGACGTCGAGGAAGTTGGCCGGCTCACCGCCGTAGTGCTTGATGATGTCCATGGTGGACATCGCCAGGCCTGCGCCGTTGACCATGCAGCCGATGTTGCCGTCGAGCTTGACGAACGAGAGGTGGGCCTTGGCGGCTTCCACTTCTGCGGGGTCGTCTTCGCTTTCGTCGTACCAGGAGGCGATTTCCTTCTGGCGGAACAGGGCGCTGTCGTCGATGGTGACCTTGGCGTCGAGTGCGACGACGTCGCCTTCGGAACCGATCACCATGGGGTTGATCTCGACGAGGCTCGCATCGGTGGCCATGTACGTGGCGTAGATGCCCTTGAAGAGCTTTGCGGCCTGGCGGACCGTCTTCTTGTTGGTGATGCCGAGCTCGTAGGCCATCTGAGCGGCCTGCCAGTTGCCGAGGCCGGTGATGGGGTCGGCCCACACCTTCTTGATGGCGGAGGGGTTCTCGGCTGCGACCTCTTCGATCTCGGTGCCGCCTTCGGTGGACGCCATGAGCACGAGGCGGCTCTTGGCGCGGTCGAGGAGGACGGAGACGTAGAGCTCTTGCTCGATGTCGGCGCCGGTGGTGACGAGGACGGTCTTCACGACCACGCCTTCGAGGCCGGTCTGCTTGGTGACCAGCGTGTTGCCCAGCATGAGCTCGGCAGCAGCGCGGACGTCGTCGATGCTGCGGCACAGCTGGACGCCACCCTTGCCGGGGACGTCGGAAGCGCCGGCCACGACCTGCTCGAGCACGGAGGCGTCGACGATTTCCTTGAAGCGACCCTTGCCGCGACCGCCAGCGTGGACCTGGGCCTTGACGACCCAGAAGTTTCCGCCGAGCGCTTCGGCCGCTGCGACGGCATCCTCGACGTTGTGGGCGGCGGTGCCCGGGGGAACCGGCACGCCGTGGCGACGGAGGAGTTCCTTCGCCTGGTATTCGTGGAGCTTCATGTTCAGCTCTCCTCGGAGGGGGGAGTCTGGGTTGGGGACCACCGCTCGCAGGTGGCCCAAAAGCGGGACGCCCCTCGAGATGAGGGGCGCCGGTCAGACGGGGTGTGCGCCGTGCATGGACCACAGGACCGCACCACCCCGCCAATCAGCGGGGCGCCCATCGGCAGAGGAGCGGTGCAACTGGAGGCGCACAGGCTGCTTCTCAGTCGTTGAGGGACCGGGGGTCCTGGTTTTCGGCCTTGAAGCTGCAGCGGTAGATGGCCACGCCCTTGCCGTTGCGGAAGTTGTTCCGCTCATCGACGATCTGGGCGGAGATGCCCGCGATGCGCGAGAAGCCGAACAGCACCGTGTAGTAGTCGGAGTCGGTGAGGCCCATGGCGTTGAGCAGGGTGCCGCTCACGGCGTCGACGTTGGGGTACGGGTTGGAGATCTTCGGGTTCTCCGACAGCACCTTCACAGCGCGCTCGCGGAGGGCGAGGGCGGTCTGGAAGAGGGGGTCGTCGGGGCAGATCTTCTTGCCCAGCTCGTACTGGATGGTGGCGCGGGGGTCTTCGGCGCGGAGGACGGCGTGGCCGAAGCCGAAGACGAGCTGCTTGTTGGCCATGCGCTCGCGGACCATCTGCTCGATCTCGTCGGCGTCGGTGGTGCCCACGCCGCGCACGAAGGCGAGGCAGTCCTGGTTCGCGCGGCCGTGGCGGGGACCGTAGAGGCCGGCCATGGCGGCACCGAGCGAGGCGTAGATGTCGGCGAGGCCGCTGGCCACGGCCTTGCCGGTGAAGGTGGAGAGGTTGCCGCCGCCGTGGTCCATGTGGAGGACGTAGAAGGTGCGGAGGAGCGCGGTGAGCTTGTCGGCGTCGGCGCCGGGCACGCCCAGCATGTGCACGAAGTTCTCGACCAGGCCCAGCTCGGGCTTGCTCTCGATGGGCTCACCCCAGCCGGAGCGCTGGCGGAAGATGGTGGCCACGAGCTCGGGGGTGCGGGCGATGAGGTTGAGGGCGTCTTCTTTGTAGTCGCCGGTCTTGCCCAGCATGCCGAGGAGGTTGAGGCCCGCGATGAGCCACTCCATCGGGTGCCCCTGCTTGGGGAGCTTGCCCACGCGCGCGGCGATGCCCTCGGGGAGGGTGGCGCGGCTGGCGAGGTCGGCCTTGAAGGCGGCCAGCTGCTCGGCGTTGGGGAGGTCCTTGTGGAACATGAGGTACACGACCGCTTCGGGGTCGAGGTTGGCCAGCTCCTTCACGGAGTAGCCCACATAGGACACGCCTTCTTGGGGGTCGACGCGGCTGGTGCGAACCGTCCCGACAGGGAACCCGCGCAGACCCGTGTTGAGGTGGCGGGTTGTGATGCTGAAGAGGACGTCGTTCTGTTCGCCCATTGGGTATCTCCACGCTCGAATGGACCCGGCGACTATCGCAATCCAACGGCCACCGCCATCGAACGATGACGTGAACCGGCTGCACATCGTCGTCATGGGGCACCACGAGCAGGATCGTGTGCACTTGCAGCAATTTCGACGGCCGGGCTCATCCCATCAGAGGGTGGCGGCCGTCCCCTCCTCGCTGTGCCCATGCCCCATTCGGTTCACCGAGACAGCGCGACACACCCCAGCGAGCTGTAGTAGGAGGGGTCGTCGCCGAAGACCAGGCACGGCAGCGAGGGGTCGGCGGGCTGCAGCACGTACGTGACGGTGCTGCTGAACGCGGCGCGGAAGACGGTGGTGCCTTCGGCGAGGTCGGTCATGTCGCCGCCATACGTGAGCGACAGCGCACCACCCGAGATGGCGTGGCAGTAGGGCCCCAGAGTGGAGCCATCGCTGGCGGTGAAGCCCAGGTGGCAGTCTTCGCCGGTCCAGCAGGACACGCCGCTGCCACAGCTTCCGCCCGTCTCGGCCATGCCGAGGGTCCAGTCGCCCACATCGGAGACCTGGAGCGCCACCGCGTCGTCGCCCCAGGACACCGAGACATCGGGAATGACCAGCTGGACGCCAGAGTCGTTGATCTCGGGCGCCCAGGTGTAGGTCTCGGACTGGGGCGGTCCGTCCTCGCCTTCTTCCTTGCCGTCGTCCATGATGACGCATCCGCCGAGCCCGAGGACACACGCGGCGAGAATGGGGATGCGACGGGTCATCCGACCTCCAAGGCTCCAGACTCCCCCAGTGTAGCCCAAGCTGCGGGCGTTGGAGGGGGAGTGACGGTTAGGGACGCGGGAGACAATGGAGCCCCCCATGCCGCACGTCGTCGCCGACCCCTGCATCAAGTGCAAGTACACCGACTGTGTGTCGGTCTGCCCCGTGGACTGCTTCCACGAGGGTGAGAACATGCTCGTCATCAATCCCGAAGAGTGCATCGACTGCGGCGCGTGCATCCCGGAGTGTCCGGCCGAAGCCATCTTCCTCGACGAAGACCTCCCCGCGAAGTGGTCGCACTTCATCGCGCTGAACGAGGAGCTGTCGCAGGGGTGGCCGATTCTCACCGAACAGCGCGACCCCCTCCCCGGCGCCGATGATGTGCGGGCGCAACCGGACAAGCTGGCGCAGCTGAGTCGTGCACCGGGTGCAGGCGACTAGCCTTCTACGGTGGGGGCCAGGCCCCGCTCGATCTGACCGGCCAGGTCGCGCTCCACCGCCTTGGCAGCCACCTTCACGGCGTTGCGGATGGCGCGCGCGTTGCTGCGTCCGTGGGCCTTGATCACCACCTTGTCGAAGCCCAACAGCGGGGCGCCGCCGTACTGCTTCCAGTCGGTCATGCGCCGGAGCTGCTGCAGGCCCTGCGACAGCATGGTGAGGCCGAGCTTCCAGAGGAATTTCCGGGCGTAGGCGTCGCGGGCGATGTCGGACACGACCTCGGACACCCCCTCGAGCATCTTCAGCACCACGTTGCCCAGAAAGCCGCTGCACACCACAACGTCGACCGTTCCGCGGGGGATGTCGAGGCCCTCGACGTTGCCATGGAAGTTGATGCCGGGGAGCTTCGACAGCAGTGCGTTGGCCTCGACGATGTCTTTCGGGCCCTTGTTGGGCTCGGTGCCGTTCGACAACAGGGCCACCTTGGGCGACTCGTTGTCGCTGATGATGCGGGCGTAGGCGGAGCCCATCACAGCGAAGCCCACCAGCTCCTCGGCCGATGCGTCGAGTGTGGCGCCCACATCGAGCATCAGCGCAAAGGGGTCGCCTTTGGGACCGTGGCGTTGTTCGGTGGGGTAGACCGCCGCCAAGGCTGCGCGTCGTACGCCGGGGAGCCGCTTGAAGTGGTTGGACGCCGCCAGGATGGTGGCTCCGGTGTTGCCGGCACTCACGAGGGCATCGGCCTCTCCGGCCTGCACCATGCGCGCGGCCACGTTGATGGAGCAGTCGGGTGCAGCAGCGAGGGCTTTGCGCGGGCTGTCGCCCATCCCGACCGCCCCACCCGGTGCATGCACCACCTGGATCCAGTCGGGGTTGTGGGGGTGGCTGCCCAGTGCCTCTGTGATGGCCGGCGCATCCCCGACCAACAACACGCGGACAGGCGACGACTCGAGCGACAGCCGGGCCGCACCCGCCACTGTGCTCTCCAGCCCGTGGTCGCCGCCCATTGCATCGAGCGCCACACAGACCGGTTCCTTCCGAGACGACTCGACCGCCATCACAACCTCTCGCGAATGAGACGCCGCGAGTCTACCCGCCGCGGCCGACGAACGGGGCCGTCCCGGGTGGCGCAGCTCGCGGGTCCTTCGCGTGAGGAAGCACGACGGCCACACACCCGTCACCGGGGCCAGCGGTGTCTGGCGCACCACCACGCTACGCTCGCCCACCAAACTCACCTGCCCGGGAGGGCCCGATGTCTGACAACGCCCAAGACTCCGCCATCGAAGAGGTCGATTGGGAAGACACGCCCACGATTTCGCTCGAAGACGAAGCGGGCAACGTGAGCCGCTTCGAGATGCTGGCCATCCTCGAGATCGACGACGCCGCGTACGCCGTGCTCACCCCGCTCGGGGCCGAGGAATCCACCGAGGGCCCGCTCGAGATTCAGATCCTCCACTACGACGAGACCGAAGACGGCACCTTCTCGCTGCGGTCGGTCGAGGATGATGCCCTCGCCGAGCACGTGTTCAACGTGGTCAGCGAGACGCTCACGGCGGCTGCCGAAGAGTAGGACCGTGTCCAGACGACCGCGTCTGGACAGCGGCGGCTTGGAGCAACCACGCCCTACGGCATCGCCGCCACAAACACCGTCCCGCCCTCCAATCCGGGAGCCCCTGCGGCCCAGCCGAGGGTGGGGTGGAGTGCCACGGCGGAGCCCAAGCCGTCTCCCCGGCCGCCGTCGTCGACAACCAGCTCGGCGTCGGCCACGCCGCTCGCTCCCGCGATGGGGCCGTAGAACAGTCGGGCGACGCCTCCCTCGGCACCGTCCGGTCCACCGACCGCCAGGTCGGCATGCCCGTCGTGGTCGGCATCCACCACCGCGAGAGCGGCCCCGAAGTGGGCATCCGGACCGTCGCCCAGCCGGTGTGCGTCGAGCGCGAGCAGCGGGCCGGACGGTGCATCGGACGGAATCACGGTCACCGCGCCAGAGCCCGAACCATTGCGTGTGTCGCCAAACGCGCCCACCACCAGATCGGGCCGACCGTCGCCATCCACATCGCCACTGGCGAGGGAGAAGCCTGCAAGAGACCAGGTGTCGCCCGTCCAGGAGCGGTCGGCGTCGGCCCACGATGAGTGGTCGGGGAATGGTGCGAGCGCCACGTGGACCGCGCCAGAGAACCCGCCGGCGCCCCAGGCTCCCACCGCGACGTCGCGCAGACCATCGCCGTCGAGGTCGGCTGTGGTGACCGCACCGGCGGAGAGCTCCCCGCCCGCGGCCCCGGTCCACTCAGCCACAACGGTGTGCCCGACCGGTTCGACCAGCGCCAGGTGCCCACGGTCGCCGTCCATCCGTGGCCGTCCGAGCAGCCAGCCGTCTGGTGTGTCCCCGGCGCCCTCCCCCCACAACACGAGGCCCGTCGCCCCACCGTCGACGACGAAGATGGGGTCCAGCTCGACCTCCACCACGCCGTCTTCGCTGCTGCCGTCGAGGAGGTAGACCGCGCCTTCATCGGCCGCCCCACCGTCTCGGGACCAGGCCCCCACCAACACACCGTCCGCGTATGCCGCCAGCGCCGCGCCCAGATGGGCTTCGCCAGCTGCCGAGACCGCAGGGCCGTCGGGAAGGCGCCGCACCAGGCCCCCTCCCCTGGGCGCTGCTGCCCAGAGACCTTCGCCCGACCACACCACCCGCGCCCCCACTTCCATCCCGACCATGGCCTCGGACCACCAAGGCGTTCCGGACACCGCTCCCGACCACCGGGGGCCGGGCGCGACATCTCCCGTGTCGCCTGTGTCGGCGCTGTCTGCCGAGTCCTCCGGCTGCCCGGTGTCTCCGGTGTCTCGCGGCCCGGAGTCCACGCCCGCAGAGTCCCCGGAGTGGCGGGGCGACTTGCCTCGCTTGGCACAAGACACCAGCGCCAAGAGCGCCACAGCCATGAAGCGGGGTGGGGTCAACGACTCGACGCGCTGCGGGTGTCGATGGAGATCCAGGGCTTGCCGGGAACCATGCCGGTTGCGGTGAGGGCAATCTGGAGGGACAGCAGAGTGGCCAGCACAATCACCACCGCTGTCGCGAGCGTGATCCAGCGGGTGAGCGCAGAGGTGGGGTCGGGTGCTGCGGAAGTCGGGCCGCCGGCACTCTGGGCCACCATGCGTCGGGGGCCGCGGGTGCTGGACCGGGCCGCCGGCTGGACGGGCTTGGACGGTTGCTCGGACAGGGGGATGCGCACCGCAGCCACACCCGGGTGGACGTCGTCGACCGGGGGGTCGATGGTGACGGTGTCGGCCTCGGTGAAGACCGGAGTGTCGTGCGCACGCAGGACGCGGAGTGCGGCTGCTGCCGATGGCGGGCGGTCAGCGGGAGTCGGCTGCAGCCAGGCGCGGAGGACGGCCACCAGCGGAGTGGTGTCGGCATGCCGCTCCCAGTCCCACTCTCCGCGGGCATCGAGGAGGTGGGAGACCGAGCGTCCGGTGAGCAGACGCACGCCCAGCGCGGCCACTCGGTAGATGTCGGACGCAGGCACCCAGCCGGACGTGCGCAGCTCGGGAGGCTCGCCGCGGGCATCGCTGGCGCGGTCTCCGAACCGCTCGACACCCACGGGATGCAGCACCAGCGGGCCCCCATCGGCCGACCACCCCACCCGACTGCGGGAGAGCCGCCCACAAGACATGGGCACGCGTGCGCCGTGTAGCAGCACGAGGCCTTCGAGGAGGTGCTCCAGCAGGTGGGTGGTCTGGGCGACCGACCACGGATGGCCGAGGGTGGACTCGAGCGTGGGGTGGTCGGCGTGGACCTGGACGAGGCCGAGTGCGCGCGTGCGGCCGCCCCCCACCAGGAAGGCGTCGAGCCAGCCTCGGAGGGTGGGATGGCTCACGCCCCGCCAGGCGTCGAGCCACCGGGAGTGCATCTGGCGCACGTGGTCGATGGCTTCGCTGCGGAGCGGCACGATGCGGATGCGGACCTTGCGACCGGCCCGCCGGAGGTCGGCGGCGTCGTACACGAGCCCCGCCGTGTCATCGGGCACGATGGCTTCGAGGCGGTAGCGCCCTTCGAGCAGGGGGTTCCGGCCGCACAGGCCACACGGAACGGTGTCGGTCTTTCGTCCGCAGGCCGCACAGATCAGCAGGTGGCCGTTGTCGGTGTCGTCGGGGCCGACCGGCTCGAGGCTGAATCCGCTCTGCGGTGGGACGACTTCCATGGGAGTCTCCAGGGTCCCCCCAGTATGCCATGGGGGAGGACCCTGGATGGTGCGGACATCCCGTGGAGTGCCCCGAGCGCGCTACTCGGCGGGCGCGCCAGGGGTGGTGGGCAGCAGGACGTAGCCAGTGGAGAGGTCGCCGAGGAAGGCGCAGCTCTCCGGGCCCCGCATGCCGAGGTATGCCGCGGTGAAGGCCGACAGAGTGGCCTCCAGCCGCTCTTCGAGCTCGCCCACCCGGCTGCCGTTGCTGGAGGGAAGGTCGGCTTCGAGGAGCGCATCGAGGGCCGGGGTCTCTTCGAGGTGCGGCATGGCATCGCCGAGGCGCTCCCACAGCATCTCGCGGAAGCGGGCGACGGCGTCTTTGCGGGCCCCCACAGGACCCGACTTGAGGCGCACCGGACGCTCACCGCCGAACAGGAGCACCTGCGCAGCCTGGTTGTAGGTCTCGACCACCCGATCCCCTTCGGCCATGGGGTTGGGGTCGAAGCCCATCCGCATCAGCGCGCGACCGATGGTGCGCGGGTGCGAGGCGTTGACGGTGTTGACCTGGTATTCGTCGACGTTGTACTCGCCGAAGTGGTCTTGGAGCAGCTCGTCGCAGGGACGGCGACCCGAGGTGTTCTCGACGATGAGCGGGGCGTTGACCGCGAGCACGCACCCGGCACGACCCCGGTTGCGGGCAATCCAGCCGAGGATGTCTTCGTGGGTGCGCAGCGCCGTTGAGGACACCAGGCGAGCGCCACCATCTTCGCTCAGCTCCATCACGGCACCACCGGAGGACTTCCGGGGCGCCCAGGCGAGGTCGAGGCCGAGGAAGCGGGGCACGTGTCGACGGCGACGACGACGACGGCGACGCACTTCGGGCGCCGGCTGCTCGGCTTCGGGCTCGGGGGTGGGCGCTTCGGCCGTGGCTGCGGTGTCAGGAGCGTCCTGCTCGGTTGCGGGATCGTCGATCACGGTGTTGCCATCCTCGTCTTGCTCGTGCGGTGTTCACGGGAGTGCCGCCCGGCCGCGCCCCTTATTCCATCGCTCAGGTCCTGGCGATGCATCCGGGCTCAGACCCCTGTGCGAAGCGCGGTGGCCCCGACGATGGGGAGGCCTCCGGCGATGGGGTTGGCCCAGCGCACAGCCGGTCGGGCCAGAAAGGAGGCCGCCAGCCCACCCGGGATGTGGGGCAGGACATGCTGGCACAACGCCCGCGCCTCTTCTCGGTGCGCCGAGCTGCCCCCCACATGCAGCACATCCAGCATCAGGAAGCGGTCGCCGCTCGTGCGGGCCTCTTGCTCGGCGGCGGCAAAGACCTCGAGGTCGCGCCCCAAGGCGGCCCCGGCGAGCAGGAGTCGGGCCGCCAACCGCCGGTCTCCCACACAGGCCAGCTGGTCGAGGGCTTCGTCGATGGCTTCGGCGTTGGCGGTGAGCACTCCGACGATGCCCAGGTGGAAGGCGGCATCGGTGGCGTGTCCTGCGCGTGCGGCCTCGGCTTCCGCCACCTGGGCCACCGCGAGCGCCGCGGCGCCGTCTTCGCGCGCCAACCGAATCGACAGCTGGACGTCGCGGTACGCCAGCCGGAGGATGCTGGGGACATCGGGATCGGTCTCGACGCGGGCTTCGCGGAGCGCAGCGTCGGCCGCCTCCAGGTCACCCACCGCCAGGAACACGCTCGCCCGTCCGACCCGCTCCAGCGCCCGATCATGGGGACGCTGGGCATAGCGACACACGTCGGCCGCTTCGTCGAGCGCTTCGAGGGCCCGGTCCACCCGACCCGCCCGTCGCCAGGCCACACCCAGCCGGTACAGCACCGGTACGAGGAGGTGGGTGCGCCCCGTGAAGCGCAGGTGGTCGGCAAACTCGAGCAGGCGCTCCCGACCCTCGACCACCCGACCGGCCTCGAGCAGGAGGTTGGCTTCGGCGGCACGGGCACGCAGGCGGAGGCTCTGTTCGTCCTCCAGCTCGGCCACCAGGCTGGCCCGGCGCACCAGCTTGCGGGCCGCTTCGGGGTTGGCGGCCCGGCGATGCAGCTCGGCCGCGGTGACGAGCGCGCGGATGACCACCGATGGGGCATCCACACTCCCGAGAGAGTGCAGCACCCGCTGGATGGTCTCGGTGGCCCGCTCGCTGTCGCCCCGGGCGGTCTGGACCTCGGCCATCCACACGCCGGCGTCGACGTCGATCTCGGGCAAGCCAGCCGCCAGCGCCTTGTTTCGCGACCGCTCGAGCGCTTCCAATGCCTCGCGCCACCGGCTCATCGCAGCAAAGCACTTGCCTCGGGCCAGGTGAACCGACGCCGCCACCTCGGCAGGGGGCCGGGCCGCAGCGGCTTCATCCAGGACATCCGCAGCCGCGCCCAGCTGACCCCGAAGGCGGAGGTCCTCGCCCAGCTCGAGCAGCTCTTGACCGGCGGCCTCACCGCCCACGCCATGGGCCCGATGCCACCGAATGCGCGGCTCGAGCCACACCGCATCGGGAGCGCGGGTGAGGGCCTCGGCCAGCCCCAGGTGCACCTCGGCCACCCGCTCCGACGACATCTGTCGCAGCAACAGCGCCCCCAGCCCGGGCTGTCCCAGGGCCATCCGCTCTCCGTCGGGATGGGCCTCGACATGCACCAGCGCGGCATCGACCAGCGGCACCACAGCGGTGGCACGCGTGACCTCGGCCACGTCGAGAACGGTCTCCAGGTGGGTGAATTGCCCCGAGACCGCCAGGACATCGAGCAAGGCACGGGCGTCGGTCGGCAGGCGTGCGATGGAGCGCCCGTACAGCCGTGCGAGGCCCACCGCCGGGGCCACGGAGGTCTGGCGGTCGAGGTGCCACCGCGGCAGGCCATGTTCGTCCACGCCTTCCGCCCACAGCGCGCCACGGTCGACCAGCTCCCGCACCGCGACCGTGATCAGGCCCGGCAGACCACTCGTGACGCGATGCAGCGCGGGTCCGAGCCCCGCCGGACACCCCGACGACCCGAGGAGGGAGGCCACCAGGCGCTCGGTCTCCAGAGCCGAGAGCGGCCGAAGCTGCACCCGGTGACCCTCCAGACCCGTGGGGTCGCGCTCGGCAGTGGCGACGACGGCGAGCCCATCGACCGACGCGAGGAGCTGGGCGAGGTCGGCGAGGGCACCGGGCCCCGCACGGTCGACCTGCTCCACCACGAGCAGCAAGGGCCCCTCCCCCACCAGGCCGCCCAATGTGGCGGCGATGGCATCCATGGTCTCGGGGACATGTCCGACGAACCGCCCGAGCTGGAAGGCGAGTGCGTCCATCATGCGGGCGCCCCCACCGGGTCCGCTCGCGCGCACACCGATGATGTCGAAGCCACGAGCGGTGGCATGTTCCAGCGCCCGTGAGCGCATCCGCTGCAGTCCGCTGCCACTGCCACCCATCAAGATGACGGTCATGCGGGCATCGAGTGCGGCCTCCAAGGCGCCGAGGGCGGCCGCGCGACCCACCAGTCCCACCCTCTGGAGGCCGGGCCCCTGTCCTTCTCCCAAGATGATGGCCCGCGCGATGGATGCGGTGCGGGGGCGCCCTTCAGGGTCCCACGCCATGAGCCGCTCGATGGTGCGGGCCAGCCGGGGTGGGGTGTCCGGTGCGCGGGTGACGACGGGAACACGGCGTCCGTCGCGCAAGGCCTCGAGCTGGCCGATGGGGGTGCGGGCGGAGACCGGGAGGCGACCGGTGAGCATCTCGTAGAGGGTGACGCCGACGGCGAAGAGGTCGCAGCGGTGGTCGACCTCGGCACCCACGAGCTGCTCGGGGGCCATGTACGCCCGGGTGCCCATCACGTCGCCCAGGGTGGTGGTTCCCGACGAGCCTCCATCGCGCGCCAGCCCGAGGTCCATCACCTTCAGGTCGCCATCACGGGTGAGGAACAGGTTGGACGGCTTGATGTCGCGGTGGATGATGCCGCAGCGGTGCAGGTGGGCGACGACGTCGAGGAGGGTCTCGGCGAGACGCACCACCTGGTCGACCGGAAGGGCCCCGCGGTCGTCGATGAGCTCGGCGAGGGTCTGGCCTTCGAGGGCCTCCAGCACGATGTAGGGGATGGGCTCCGCGCCGTGGTCGAGGCATCTGGGCAGGCCGTGCCCGCCGGTGTTGGACAGGAAGACGCCTTCTCGAAGAAAGCGACGGACCTCGCCGCGGTCGGCCTGCGGATTCCGGAGCAGCTTGACCGCCGCCTGATGGCCGTCGGGACCGGTGGCCGACCACACTTCGGACAGCCCACCCGAGCCGAGCAGTCGCATCAGTCTCCAGCCGTTGACGGCCGGAATGCGGGGGGTGGGCTGCATGGTGGGGGCGGACCGCGGTCAGCGGGTGGAGGACGGACACCGGTCGATGAGCCAGGACTCGACACGAGGCCAGACGTGCACCGGGGCGAGACGTCCCAGGACGAGGTCGAGGTGGCCCCAGTGTACCTCGTGCTCCCAGTCGGACAGGGTGAGGAGGGTCTTGTCGACGCTGCCGGAGCGGTCGAAGGCGACGCGGCCGTCTTCGGGTGGCAGCAGGTGGTCCTTGTCGCCCAAGATGACGTACAGCGGGACGTCCGTGGTGCGCCAGGCAGCGTCGTAGTCGAAGTCGCCTGTGGCCGCCCAGCGGGCCATCTCCTGCCACACCCGCACCGAGGTCCAGTCGAAGCCCTCTTCCAGGCGCTCGGCCAGGATTTCGGGCTCGATGCTGCCCGGCCACCAGCCCGACACGGGCGCTGCATACCCCACAACATCGGTGAGACCGTACATCCGGCCCAACATCCGGCCCAGCACGCGCGACCGGACCTGGACCCGCGACAGGCCCGGGATGCGCTCGGACAAGGTGTGCGTGACCACGCCTGCAGCCTTCAGCACGGGGTTTCCGCGACCAAAGCTGTAGACCGCGCCGATCCCGACCACACCGAGGGGCGCGCGATGCCCTCCGACCAGTTCCGTGGCGGCGCCGTAGATGGCCGCACCACCGAGCGAGTGGCCCACCATGAAGGCCCGACGGGGCAGCGCCCGCGCGACGGCCACCACATCCTCGACATAGTCGGAGAAGGCCTCCGCTCCGAGCTGTCCTTCGGGCCTGGACCGGCCGTGTCCGCGGAGCTCGAGGTTCCAGACGTCGAAGCCCGACCGCGCCAGGCCGGTGGCCCAGCTGCGGCGGCTGGTGTGCCAGGTGAAGCGGTTCTGGGCGAAGCCGTGCACCAACAGAACGGGGGGACGAGCAGCCCCGCCGGGCCGAAAGCGCCGGGTGAGCGCGAGGGGGACTTCGCCCGGAAGCACCCACTGCTCGACATGCACGGTGAAGGCGTCGTCTGCGTGGACGACCGCCGTTTCTTCTGCTCGGGACAGGCGCTCGAGTCGGCTCATCTCAGTCCACGACCTCCCAGGTCATGCCGGTGGCCCGCAGGCGCTCGAGGAGAACGTCGCCGAACGCCGTGGCCGGGGTCCACACACCACCTCCATGGTCGGCCACCGGGAGTCGGTCGCGCTCGGAAGTGAGGCAGAACGCACTCTCGCACAACATCCGGACGGTGCTGCGGTTGCCAGGGTCGCCGTCGCCGTGGATGCGGCCTCGGACCACCCGGCCGTCTTCTGCGATGGCGACGAGCTCGGTGGTGAAGAAGCCCCCATCCATCTGTGCCTGCGTGGGGCCTTCTCCGGGGGACGGCAGCAGGCGTCGGGCGACCGCACGGCCGGCACCAAAGGACAGCATTCCCACCCCGGCAGCCATGCCGACCACGATGCCGAGGCCCTGTGCCCGCGAGCGCACCAGCATGCCCTCCCGATACGCGAAGTCGTCGCCGTAGGGGGCGTCCCGGCCTGCCCAGACCGCGGCACTTCGGCGCACCACACGGGTGTTGACCGGGGCCATGAAGAAGGGCGCGAGCCAGCGTCCACCCTGGCCGGCCGGTCCGAGGTCGGGGTCGTGCCAGGGGCCGGTGGGGTCGGCGTGACGGGCATCGGCACGCGCGGGCCGGGCATCGATGGGGTTGAGGAGGAAGGGGTGCCCCATGGCGCGCTGGGTGCCTTGCTCGGCCATCGTGAACGCCGAGTCGAGCGTGCCGCCGTTGAAGCCACCCTTGGCGCGAAAGCCGGTGCGGACCTCGCGCGTGCCGAGGTTCCAGTGCGTGCGGATCCAGCGCACCAGCAGGTAGGCGCCGAGGTCGGACGGCACCGAGTCGAAGCCACAGAAGGGCACGATGACGGCGCCGGTCTGTTGGGCGGTGGGGTGGTGCACGTCGATCATGTCGCGCACCCAGGGGGTCTCGCCGGTGATGTCGACGTAGTGCGTGCCGGTGGCTGCGCAGGCCGCCACGAGGGCCGTGCCGTACTTTGCGTAGGGGCCGACGGTGGACAGCACCACGCGGGTGCGCCGAACCAAGGCATCGATGGCCACGGCATCTTGGGCGTCGGCCACCACCACTTCCGGCCCCTGCCCCGGCAGGCTCGCCCGGACCCCCTCGAGCTTGGTGCGGTTGCGACCCGAGATGGCCCAGCGCAGGCCCTCCGGCGCATTCGCGGCAACGTACGCAGCCGCCTGTCGGCCGGTGAAGCCGGTGGCACCGTGCACGATGAGGTCGAATTCGGGGGGTGTGGACATGCCTGCTCCTGCGCGCGGTGCGCCTATCCGAGTCCGGCGACCTCGACCGACGCCGCCAGCTGTCGCTCCACGTCTGCCACCTCTCGGGCGAGCGCCCCCACTTCGGCGTCGAAGCCGGCGATGTCGACCTCGGCTTCGGCACGGGTGCGCCCCAGGTCGTCGGCGTCGGCCCCGAGCTGCTGGATGCGCCGGTGAACCGCACGGCGTCGGGCCAGGAGCCGGAGCCGCTCGAGGCTGCCTTCGCTGGCCAGCAGGCGTTCGCGAAACCGGGTGCGCAGCGCTTCCACGCGCTCGATTTCGGTGGCCAGCGCCGTGCTTCGACGCTGGAGGGCCTTCAGGTCGGGGTCGTGGTCGGGGCGGCCGAGCGACCGGTTGACCGACATGAGCTCGGCTTCCAAGCGCCCCAGCTCCTCGGCCCGCACACGCGCCCGGTCGACGGTGTGGTCGAGCCGGGCGACCACCGACCGGACTTCGTCGGCGTGGGGCACATTCTCGAAGATTGCGGTCCCGGCGCGGCTCACCCAGGTGTGGTCGACCAACGCCTTCACCGCCGCCGCCATCTCAGCGCGCGCCCGGGCCTCGGACGCCACCGGGGCCCGCACCCGCACGCCCAACATCCGCGCCGCTGCCAGCCCCGCAACCGCCCCGAAGCACAACACCGCCAACGGGGTGGGCAAGCCAGGCACCAGCACCGCAGCCATCCCCCCGAGCGACAGCCCGAGGATGAGCGGCTCGGCGTTCTGCAGGCCGGGAAACACCCCTCGGACCGGCCCCATGCGGCGCTCTGCGGCTTCGAGCTGTTGGCCGGCCTCCCGCACACGAGCCAACGCGCGCGACAGCTCCTGGTCGCCCAGATCATCGTCGGTGAGGGCCAACAGAGGCCGCAGCCCGGCGTGGGTGAGCACATCGGCCCAGCCCTGTGTCCCCAAGCGCTCGACCTCGCCGGCCCGGTACAACGCCCGAAGCCACACCCCATCGATGACCCGACGGCGCAGTGGTGTGGCGCCGTCTGTCATGTGCGCCGGGCCGTGAGCTTGCGCCGCATCATCCGACCCACGAGCGAGAGCACCCAGCGGGCCACCATCCGCGGGGACCACCACCCGGCGTGCACCATCAGCCAGGCCGCGCCGCCGGGGACGCTGAGGGCCCGGTTGCGGTCGAAGGCTGCGATGGCCGCGGATGCACAGGCCGCCGAAGACAGCTCGATGAAGCCCGGAACTTCCTGGTCGAGGGGATTTTCGGCCACGGCTTCGAACTCGGTGGCCACCGGACCGGGGCAGACCTGCACCACCCGCACGCCGGTCCCCGAGAGCTCGGTGCGCAGGCTGTCGGTGAAGCCGGTGACGTAGTGCTTGGTGCCCACGTACGACGAGAAGCCGGGCATGAAGGTGAGGCCAAAGCCCGAGCTGATGTTGAGCACCCCGCCGCTTCCGCGCGCCACCATCCCGGGCAGCACGGCGCGGGTGAGCGCGGTGAGGCCGATGACGTTCACCTGAATCATGCGCACGGTCTTGTCGAGGTCGGCCGCTTCGAACAGGCCGATGTCGCCCATGCCGGCGTTGTTGATCAGGACGTCTACGCGGCCGTGGTCGGCGATGACCCCCGCGACCAGGTCTGTGCAGGCGGTGGGGTCGGTGAGGTCGGCGGGCCGGACGTCGATCTTGGCCAGTGTGAGGGTGAGCTCCTCGGCGAGCGCTTCGAGCCGGGCCCGCCGCCGCGCCACGATGACGATGACGCGTGCACGGATGGCGAGCTGGCGGACCATGTCGGCGCCGATGCCAGACGACGCGCCGGTGACGATGACCACACCGCCGTCGATGGGATTTGCACTCATGCCGGGGTCTCCTCGCCGTACAGCTGGGCCGGCGGGACAGGGAGTTCTTGCAGCACCCGATAGATCTCACCGGGCCGGGGGTCGACCGCGACCCCGGCTGCATCGCGGGGGGGGTACTTCGCCATCATCACGTACCCGGCAACCGGCGACACGAGCTCTGGCGTGCCCGGCACCGACATGCGCTCTCCAGCCTCCACAGGCACAAAATTGTCGAGGCCGTCACGGAGCTGGTAGGCGGGGTCGTCGAAGCGCTGCGCAAACGCCGTGGCAAGGCACTGGGGCAGCGGTGCCATGGGCAGGCCGAGGGATGCGTCGGGAAGGTCGGCGCCCCGCTCCGCCAGGCGGTCGGCCCATTCGAGCGCGCGCTTCATGGTGCGCAGCGTGAGGGCTTCTGCAGCCGCAGACGGACCCGCTCGGGACACCTCGACGGTGAGCGCAACCCGGCCCCGATTCCGCACATACTCGTCGGCACAGCACGTACCCGGCGAAAAGGACTTGCCCGGGGGCCGCGTGACCCACCGTGGCGCCGCATCGAGGGCCCGCACCCACGCCTCGCCCGCCTTCGACCACGGAAAGATGTAGAACGCCGTGGGGGTGGGCATGTTGACCTGGTGGAAGTCCACGAAGAGGTCGGCGGTGTCGAGGATGCGCCGCAGCTCGCGCGACCGGCGATGTTCGATGGTGTCGTGGTCGGTGTCGACGAAGACACGGTTGAGGTCTGCTTCGACCAGGCGCACCCCACGAAAGGCGGCCTCGGGGTTGCCGACGAAGAACGACACCCGCCCACCAAAGGTGGTGGAGCCATCGGCGAGTGCTTCGGCCAGCGCGACGACAGCCGGCAGCGGACCCACCTCATTGCCGTGCACCATCGTCCCGAAGACAACGTGCAGCGCGTGCTTTCCACCGTCGAAGCCCACGCTGAGGGGCACGCCATGGACACGCCGATTCAGCGACTCGAGGCGTTGAAAGAAGGGCCGGGGGTCAAGTGCAGGAGCCAACATGCGGAGGAGAATACACGCCGCGCTTCAGCTTGCGAGCGCCCGCCGGACCACGAGGGCTGTGCGCAGAGACGCCGCGCGCGCTGCCATTCGACGCTTTCGTGGACCGTCGAGCCCCACCGCCATGGCCGCCTCGGGGATGTCGTCCACCAGCTCCAGCAGAGCATCGATGCGGTCTGGGACCTCGGTCAGACCGGGCCGGCGCAGCGACCGGTGCAGGTCGAGGAGCCTGACCGCCCCCGGAGGCATGAGGTGCAGCCGTGCGGCACGGTCCAGGTCGGCCATGAGCGCCCGCAACGCGCTGCGTGCCCCCTGCCCCACCGCACGCACCGCCGCACCTGCGCGGACTTGCGCCACTCGGGCATCCGATGCGTGTTGGGCAGCGAACAGGAAGTCGGGGGTGGCGACCATGGGGGCTCCGTGTCGTGGGCGACCCGCACGCGGCCGGTCACCTTCCACCCTCCCCAACGCAATGCGGCCCCCAAACCAGCTTCCACTGTCCTTTCATCGCCTTGCACGCGACCGGGCCTATCCCTCGGGGTCGAGGACGCGGATGCGCTTCACCTGCAGCGGCTGGCGCACCCCGACGGTCTTCTCGAAGTTGACCAGGCGGCGGCGCACCAGCTCGGTCACCTCGTGTCCCGAAGAGATCAGCATCCGTCCATCTCCCGAGACCACATCGCACTTCAGCGTGTCGCCATTCCGCAGGTGCCCGATGCCCACCTGGAGGGTGACTTCCTGGACCGCGCCCCTCCGCGCCTCGGGAATCGCTTCGAGCAGTGCGTCGATCAGCTCCTGGTCGGCGTCGTCGGCTTCGCGCAGTCGACGGAGTGCCACCAACCGGTCCTGGCCGGTTCGCTCGGCGTGGCGGAGGTCTCGACAGAGCTCCAGCACGCGGGTGCCCATGGGCCGCTCGGACTGTGTGGACCGGGTGCCTTGCCAACCGAAGTAGGACGGCGCCAGGTTGGCAATGATGGCGGCCACGTTGTGGAGTCGGGGAATGCGCGCCACCAGCTCCTGGCTCACCTGCGGAACTTGCTGCAGCATCGCCAGCTCAGACGCCTTGAGACGCTTGTGTTTGGTGGCCGCCTCGCGAACCGACGGCGGCAGAGTGACCGTTCCGATGGGAGCCAGCATGGCCGCGAGCTCCACTTCCCAGCGATTCGACAAGGCCAGCAGCTTCGCCACCTCGGACACCAGCTTGCGCAGGGCGAGGGCATCGGCAAATGCAGGCTGGTTGGTGGCCGAGACGATTTCCGTGAGGGTGCGGATGGCCCCGTTGAGGGTGTCGTCGAGCAGCCGTCGCTCGGCATCCCGGGCGGCCTTGACACGCAGACACGACCGCACCCGGGTGCGGAGCTCGAGCTTGTCGACGGGCTTGCTGAGGAAGTCGTCGGCACCCGCTTCGAGGGCCGCGACCCGGTGCTCCACGTCGCGCAGAGCCGTCACCATCACCACGGGAATGTGCTTGGTGCGGGCGTTGGACTTGAGGCGACGGCACACCTCGTAGCCGTTCAGACCGGGCATCATCACGTCGAGGAGGATGGTGTCGGGCGGGTTGCGCCAGACCTGGTCGAGGCAGTCCTGGCCATCATCGGCGAGGTCGACGTCCACGCCAGTTGGCAGCAGCATCGCTTCGATGAGCTCTTGGTTGAGTGGTTCGTCATCGACGACGAGAACGCGGGCTCGTGGGGTGGTCATCCGGACTCCCCGTCAGCCGAGGCTGCCGGTTGGGTGGGGTTTTGCGAGTCTGCAAGATGGGCTTCCAGATCGCTGACAAAGGTACGGGTGTTCACGGGCTTGGTGATGTAGCCATCGCACCCGGCCGCGCGGACCCGCTCGCCGTCTTCCTTCATGGCATGCGCGGTGACTGCTACAACGGTGATGCCCTTGGTGCGGTCGTCTTGACGGAGGAGTCGCACCGCCTGCAGGCCGTCCATGCCGGGCAGCCCGATGTCCATGACGATGATGTCGGGCAGGGACTGTCGGGCTTGGGCGATGCCCGCCTCGGCGTCCATGCTGGTGAACACGGTGTGGCCCGCCACCTCCAGGAGGTCCTGGAAGAGCTCGAGGTTGAAGGGGTTGTCCTCGATGACGAGCACCCGCATCATGCATGCTCCTCTGCCAGAGCAGCATCGAGCTGCATCGGCACGACCACAGTGAAGCGTGTTCCCAGCCCGGGACCGTCGCTCTCCGCCCAGATTCGTCCACCGTGCAGCTGCACCAGCTCCCGAGACAGGGCCAGCCCCAGGCCGGTCCCCTGCTGCTGCCGTCCATACGACGAGTCGACCTGCTCGAACGCGGAAAACACCCGCTCGAGGTCATCTGGCGCCAAGCCAATGCCCGTGTCTTGCACCTGAACCTCCAGCTCGTCTTCGGTGCTGGCCACGCGGACCGCCACCGTGCCGCCATCGGGTGTGAACTTCACTGCATTGGACAACAGGTTGAAGAACACTTGCTTCAGCTTGCGTTCGTCGGCCTCGACCACCAGCCCTGCAGGCACGGAGCCCGGATCGAAGTCCAGCCGGATGTGGTGCTTCTGCGCCTTTTCCTTGAACAACGTGAGGCTCGTGTTCACCAGCTCCACCACGCCCACCTTCTGCGGCGACAGGGTCTGCTTGCCAGCCTCCACCTTCGACAGGTCGAGGATGTCGTTGATGAGCGACAACAGGTGTCGCCCGGAGCTGAGGATATGCCCCACGTACCGGGCCTGACGCTTGTTCAGGGGCCCGAAGGTTTCGTCGGCGAGCACCTCGGAGAAGCCGATGATGGCGTTGAGTGGGGTGCGGAGCTCGTGGCTCATGCTCGCGAGAAACTCGCTCTTGGCGCGGTTGCCCCGCTCGGCCGCCACCTTGGCCGACCGCAGCGCCGCGTTGATGCGCCCACGGGCCGTGCGCTCCCGCATGAGGTCGAGCGTGCGCGACGAGAGGAGCTGGTACATGTCGAGGACAGCGTCGATGAACAGCTGCATGCCACCGCTCATCTCGGACTCGGCGCGCAGCTTGGCTTCCGCGAGAGACAGCCCTTCGTTGCGTGCGTGCACCACCTTGGCCAACCGCAGGTCGTCGTCGAGGATGTGTTGGGCCAGCCAGCGAATGAGCAGCTTGAGGATCTCGTCCATCACCTCTTCGAGCGGCCGTTCCCCTTGCGTCGCCTTGATGCGGCTCACCTGCTCGAGAAACGACCGGTGGACGGCCTGGTGACCGCGGAACCAGGGGTCATTGCCAAAGACCGGTGCCCACACGGCCTCTTCGGACTGGAAGTGGACATCGGCATAGGTGGCGAGCTCCGCAAAGACAGCATCCAGGACATCGGCATCGGACCGGCGCCCCAGGTGGACCGCCAGCCGGTTGAGCAGCTCGACGAGGGTGCGGTGCTCGTCGTCGATGCGGGCGATTCCGGTCTCCAGCCGAGCCGTCCAGACGAAGACCTCCTCCTGCGTGTCGGCATCCGGTCCGGGCTCCGGTTCTGCAGACACGGCAACCGGGCGTGCGGGGGGCTCGGCCGGAGGGGGCTCGGCCTGTTCCCGATGGGCCAGCTCGGCTTCTGCGAGCGTCGACAGGAAGGTCTGGAAGGTCCAGCCTTCGTGGGTGGCTTGCTCGCACAGCGCCACCCAGTGGTCGCGGGCGACGGGCAGGTCGAGGAGCTGGAGCTTGAGCTCGAGGCGGTCGGGGTCGTGCACAGCACAGAACGTGGTCACAGCACACCTGCAGCAAATCAGCCTTCAAGGAAGACTGGTTCGGCCTGCAGAGACCGCTGCTGAACGACGTCTGGCGCCGAGCAAAGTGCGCCAGATCAGGCGAAACGCACTGCGTAGACCGGAGGCAGGTGGTGGCTCAGGCACGTCCACTCGGCACCCCCGTTTTGGCTCACGAAGACGTTGCCGGTGGTGGAGCCGAAGGACAGCCAACGCGCGCCACCGTGGACGGCGAGATCCAATGCATGGCGGTAGACGAGATCGAAGGCCCCACGCTCGGGAAGGCCGCGGACTCGGCGCTGCCAGGTCTCGCCACCATCCTGCGTCTCGCACACCTGCAGGCAACCCCCGACCGCGTTGCGTTGGCCGTCGCTTCGGGCTGGCACCACCCAAGCCCGACGCGGGTCGTCCGGGTCGACGGCGATGGGGAAGCCGAACCGGGCGGGGCCGTCTGGCTGCGAGATGTCAGACCAGGTCAGCCCGGCGTTGGTCGACCGGAACACACCCACGTGGTTCTGTTGCCACATCACATCGGGATGGGACCGACACAACGCGACGAAGTGGGGGTCGTGGCCGGTGTCGTCGTCTTGGTCGGGCAGCACGGGAGGCGGCAGGCCCTTGTTCCGCGGAGCCCACGTCTCGCCGTCGTCGGTGGTCTCGAAGACGCCCCCACACGACACCCCCACAAACATCCGACGGCTGTCGGTGGGATGGACGACGATGCTGTGCAGGCCGGGGGTGTCGCGACCGCCCCCAAACCAGCCGGGCCGCCCGCCGTCGACGCCGAGACGGGAGGGGTGGTCCCACAAGCCGCGCACCAGGGACCAGGAGTCGCCGTTGTCGTCGGAGCGAAACAGGCCGCCCGGGTTGGTGCCCAGGTACACGCGGCCCGGTTGGTCCGCTCCGCCATACGCCACAGTCCAGACGTTCGTGAGGACAGCCGCGTCGGTCTTGCCGGTCCAGGGGTCGCGAAACTGCTCGCCCTCGGGGTACTTCGGGGCTGCGAGCTCGGTCCACGTGGTGCCGGAGTCGGTGGACCGGTGGAGCTTGGGCCCCCAGTGGCCATGTTCGAGCGCCGCAAACCAGTGCCCGGTGCGGGGGTCGACCGATGCATACTCGACCGCGATGCCCGCGAAGTGGACCGTGTCGTCGAGAGACCAGCCGTCGTCGCCAGAGCGGGCCACGATGAGCCCCTTTCGGGTGGACAGAAGCAGCACGGGTGCAGCGGACATGGGAACCTCGGGGTTGGACGTGGGCGCGACAGTCGGGTCAGCCACCCGACAGCGACTGGACGATGTACAGCTCGTCGTCGGGTTGGAGGGCGTCGGTGAGGCCGTGAGGGTCGGCGAGCATCGACCCATTGCGGAAGATGTTCACGTGTCGTCGCAGGCGCCCGGCATCGTCGACCAGGTAGGCCGCCAGCCCCGGAAACCGCGCGTCCAACCCAGCCACCACCAACGCAACCGTGTCGCCTTCCACAACTTCACCGGCTTCCACGTCGAGGTCGGGAAAGAACCGCTTGAGGTGTCGGGTGAACTGAATTCGAGCCATGGTGGACGCCTCCGCTCCGCAGCATGCCATGCTTCGGCGCTGCGTCCCCCCCCTTGCTTCGGAGCCTTCGTGTCGAGCGCCCCCTCCACCCCGACCTCCTCCCGCGGGCGCGCGCCGCTCAGCGCATCGGCTTCACCGTGCTGGAGGCCGGCTCGGACCACTTCCTCGCGGGACGGATGCGCTGGCACTGGGACTGCTTCGCCCGCCTGTACACCCTCGTGGCGGTCCGGCGCGCCGGGCATGTCACAGGAGCGAACCTCAAGGAGAGCTCGGAGCGCCTGACGCGCGCGGTCTACCACTTCGATCACGGTCGCATTCCGCGTGGATTCCAGGTGGGCCGGTGCGTGCTCGACATTGTGCTGGCCGAGTCCATCGACGACTCTGCACGGTCTTTCCTCCAGTCCACCTGGAGCAAGTCCATCGGCCAGTTCGGCTACACTGTCATCGTGCTCCCCGACGGCGAGATCATCGACCCCAAGCCATTCTACGGCCGCGCATACATGCCCAAGATCACGCATGTGTACCGCACCATCGCCCGACTCGACACCACCGAGGAGCCCATCGCGGTGGCAGCAGCAGTCATCGGTTGGGTGATGATGATGCCCGGCATTGTGTTGCTCGTGTTTTCCTGCTGTGGCTTGCCCGTACCTTGGGTGGCCTACCAGCTGTGGCGAGAGGAGCCGCCGAAGGACATCCTCCCGCCACCGTAGCGGTCCGATGGGCTACTCCAGGTTGCCCCAGGGGTCGGCGAAGCGGTCGTCATACAGCGCATCTTCATTGGAAATCGCGTCGAAGAATGCGTGCATGGCCGCCCGCTCGGCGGCGGTGAGCTCGAAGCCCACCAGGAAGGGGCTCTTGTACGGGCTGTCTGCGCCCACCCCGGCATCCTCACCCGACTCGATGGTGCGACCAGCCGACTCGTAGTGGTCCAGGACCGCGTCCAGGTCAGCCACCGACCCATCGTGCATATACGGCGCCGTCATCACGACATTGCGCAGAGTGGCGGCCTTGAACGCGCCCATGTCGCGGGGGTCGCCGGTGACCTCGATGAGGCCCTGGTCGCGTCGGGGATAGGCCCCCTCCCCGTCCACGTTGTACAGCGCGTTGTTGTGGAAGGGCATCTCGATGAATGCAGACTCGGCGGTCGCGGATGCATCCGTGAAGTTGAAGCCCCCGTGGCAGTGGTAGCACTCCAGCCGCTCGCTGAAGAACAGCGCCGCGCCGTCCTTGGCTTCGTCGGACATCGCACCGGGGTCGCCGGCGTAGTAGCGGTCGTAGTCGGTGTCGCCCACAAGGATGGTGCGCTGGAACGACGCCACAGCCTGGAGGAGGCGCTCGAGGGTGTAGGGGTGGTCGTCCTCGGGGAACGCCTCGGCGAAGAGGGCCTCGTAGATGGGGTCTTCGGACAGCTCGTCGAGGCGGTCCTGCTCGAGGTCGGCGATGCCCAGCTCGATGGGGTCGGTGCCGAACAATGGGCCGAGGGCGTGGCTCTCCAGGTCGAGAATCAGGTTGTTCGCCCATGTGTAGGAGGTGTTGTAGGCCACGTTCACCAGGCTCATCGAGCTGCGCCGGTGGACCTCGCCGGTGGCGCCTTCCGCATTGGCCAACCCATCGGTGAACGCAAGGGATGGCAGGTGGCACGTGCCACAGGACGTGGTGCCATTGATGGACAAGCGCGGCTCGTAGAAGAGATGCCGTCCCAGCTCCACCTTGGCATCGGTCATGGGGTTGTCGGCCGGCACCGGAGGCTCGACCAACCCCACGGGAATGTCCCACCGGAAGCCCGCGGCCTGTTCAGCCGTGGACTTCACGCCTGCACGGGGGTCGTCTGCACACCCCGTCAGCACCACACCCAGCAGCCATGCCCGCCCCATCAGCGCACGTAGAAGACGTCGGTGGAGCCGCCCGTCCCTTCGCCGAACGGCAGCCCGAGGTTGTCGAAGAGCGGGGCACAGTCGGGGTCGGAGGGCGCCGACATGCACACTGCGGGGGTGTCGGGGGTGTTGGCGTCGAGGTCCACCCCATCCAGCATGCGGGCCAGGTCGAGCACCACGGTCTGTGTGGTGGGGTCGAACCCACCGGCGAGGTCCACCGCCACACGGTTTTCGTTGGCACAGCCGGTGACGGTGCCGGCGTCGTCCATCTCACACATCGTGCTGCCGAGGTGGAGCGAGAAGCCCGATGGAAGCCCCGTCGACAGGCCGTCGATCTTCAGGAACTTGTAGCCGGCGGCCCAGCTCCAGAACATCGAGCTCACGTTGAGGGGGGTGGGCGCAGTGGCCACATCGTCGTGGTTCACCTCGAACGGCACGCCGATGACGAAATGCAGGCTCTGCCACGCTCGGGGGGCGAGACCGCTGACGGAGATGGTGTGGCGCTCTTCGGCGGTGCCGCTCCGACATCCATCTTCGAAGTCGAGGAGGGCCACGCCAGACCCTTGCCAAGGCGCGTCGTCGACCACAGTGAGTGCGACCGTGGCGCCGCTGGCATCGACCGCCTCGACACCGCTCACGTAGAAGCGCAGGTCGTCGAAGGACACCGTGCTGTCGTCGACCGCGTAGTCCTGGCCGCAAGCGAACGGCGTGCCATCGACTTCCACCGCAAACTGCAGAGTGGCGTCGGCACCTTCGCCTTCGCCTTCACCCTCCCCTTCGCCTTCGCCTTCGCCTTCGCCCTCACCTTCACCGGCGGTGTCTTCGGCTGCAGAGTCGGACTTGCCCGAGCACGCGGCAAGCAAAACAAGGGTGGACCACAACAGAACGGAACGGGTCATGGGAGTCTCCTACGCCGTGGGGGGCACGGTCATTGAACAGTCAAGATGACGTCGTCGCGGGCGGTCTCGAACAGGACATCCGAACCTGTGGCCGCCGCGTCGGGCCATTGAGAGAGCGAAAAGGTCAGGACCACCTCCGCATGGGGGTGGTCTTCATGGAGCGTGAGGTCCATGGGCAGGTCGATCCAGGCCACCCGGTCGGTGGCGACGTCCTGTCCGTCCACCTCGGCCCGCACCGTGTAGGCGAGGTCGCCGGACGGCTCCAACACAGCGCGTGCGTAGCAATACACATCGGGCGGCGGGTTGAGCGTGGCGACGGTGGGGGCCGCCAGGAGGTCGACGGCACCGGAAAACGCGACCATGGTGGGCGACTCGATGGAGTGGTCTGCTCGGGCGGGAGAACCCAACAGGTGGAGGGGCGACCACGCCATCTGGCAAGGCACCAGCTCGACGCTTCGGACCGACACCTCAGCCGTGTCCAGCGTGGAAGGCGCCTCGGCCCCGACCAACACAACGTCCACGGTCAGGCCGGGCTCCTGCTTCACCGCCGCACAGCCCACGAGCATCAGCCCGCTCGCGGCCCAGAGTCTAGAAGTCACGGGTCACTCCCAATGCAACGGAAGGTCCTTCCACGTGGTACCCCTTCAGAGCCTGCACGGTGGGCACCGACACCCCCGCCTGGACCACCAGGTCGGTCACAGGAGACACCACGAGGTCGGCGCGGGTGAAGACCACGCCCCCACCGGTGTCGGGCTCGGGTGCCCCGTCGAGCGTGGCGACCTGGTCGAGACGCCCCTCCAGGCTTCCGCGCAATGCAAGCCGGGTTCGTGGCTGCCATTGTGCAGCGACCGTGCTCCGACCCGACAGGCCCGGGACGCTCTCAAAGCCGTCGCGCGTCCACACCCGACCGGGCGCCCAGCCCTCGGCGCTGCCGTATATCGCCCACGCGCCCCGGCTTCGGAAGCCCCACACACCGAGGATGCCGGTCAGGTGGCCGGCACCGAGCTGTGCGCTCATCGGGAGGGCCTCGCCACTCGGTCCGCGCGCCACGGGGGCGGTGGGCAGGCGCAGTCCCGTTCCCACGCCCACGAGCGACGAGCCCCGGCCGGTTCCCCGCCAGCCCACCCAGCGTCCACGCGCGGTCACGTCGCCCGGGCTCCACACCGTGGTGCGAGCCAGACTCACGTCTTCGACCGTTCGTCGTCCGACCGGGATGGAGAGGGCCACCTGCCAACGGTCCGCGGGCGACATGGCTGCGCTCGCGGTCAGAGCATCGTCGCGCAGGCGGATCTGGTTGACGCCGGGCTCGCCGATGGCGTCGGACCGGGAGGACGCCTCGACCGCCACACGCTTCCGACCGGCGAACGGCTGCTCGGCCCCCATCGACGTGAGCGTGGGGTCGCCACACGCACAGACGGCGCAGGCTTGGGCGACAGGGATGGCGACGAACAGGAGAAGCACACGGCACGCCAGGCGAAGGTTCACGTCTGTCTACGCCTGAGCCGCCACCCTGTCAGTGTGGCGAATCGTCTCACCCCCCGGGTCAGCCGCCACCGCACCCGTCGTCAACCCCATTCTCCATACACGTCAGCGTTGCAGCGACCTCCTCGACCTCCCCCGCAGAGACGGTCACATCGACTCCACCCGACGACACGTATGGCAAGGTCCAGCCGTCGAGCTCCTCGACATCCCGGACTTCCACCCACAGAGTGCCAGGCCGGAGGTCGGTGAGCTCGAGGGGGGAGTCATCGCACGGGAAGCCGAGCGCCTCTTCGGATGTGGCGGTGTTGAGGAGGACCACGAGCTCGGTGATCCCGGCCGCTTCGCAGCTGTCGATGGGGTCGAAGTAGCCGTCGAAGGAGTACGTGATGCGGATGCCGCCGGTGGTGTCCACATCGGTGTCGGCGTCGGTGTCTGCATCGGTGTCGGCGTCGGTGTCGGCGTCGGTGTCTGCATCGGTGTCTGCATCGGTGTCGGCGTCCGCTTCTTCGCTCGCCGAGGTGTCATCCGTCTTGGACCCACCGCATCCCACACACATCGCGACCATCCAGGCCCATGTCCGCATCATTCCTCCAGCATTGCGCAGCGATAGTCGCATCGGGCGCGTAGACCTGCCAGAGCCGGGTTCAGATAGCGTACCCACCGCGAGTACAAGCCCCCCACCGCGGTCGTTCCTGGTAAGCCAGCTGCGGGACGACACAGCCGCCGACACAACCTACGGCGTGCGGCCCACTCGACGGCGGGCTTCGACGCAATTGGCAGATCCCAACGTGAAGTCCCGACACGTGCGGGGACGGATGTCGTAGGCAACACAACGGAACGCGCCGTCGTCGCGGCTCAGACAGGGACACCAGCCCGTGTCGAGTCGACGCAACACAAACCGACCATCTTCCCGCTCCACAAGCTCGGGACGGGCCTTTCGGAAGGGGTCGCGGGCGCCCAGCTCCACCACGTGGAAGGCTTCGCGACAGCACGCGCCACAGTCTTCACAGCCCAGAGCGTCCGGTGCGGTGAACGCCGGGCAAGCCGTCCAGCCGTCGTCCACGCGGGCGCCACGGAAGCGATGGCAGCGCGAGACCGGTCGACCGCGCCCACCGAAGTACCGCCAGGCACACGCGCCACAGTGCCGTCCAGCAGGCGCTTCACCACCACGCCAGGCGTCCCACAGGGGGTTGGGTTCAGCCACCGGAGGGCCGCTCGATGCCGTACAGAGCACCTTGGCGGGCGTACAGGTGGTCGACCAACGCATCGACGGGGTCGCGGTCTCCGACGGCATCGCGGAAGATGTCGGGGGCGTCGACAGCACAGCCGCGCTGGTGGACGTGGGTGCGCAGCCAGGCCAGGACCGGGGCCAGGTTGCCGGCTTCCACCATCGAAGGAAGCTGGGGGAACGCAGCGGCAATCGCCTCGCCGAAGCCGGCTGCGTACAGGTTGCCGATGGTGTAGCTGGGAAAGTAGCCGAACAGGCCGCTGGCCCAGTGGATGTCTTGGAGGACCCCCTGCCGGAGGTTCTGCGGCTCGATGCCAAGCCACCGCACGTACGCCGCATTCCAGGCGTCGGGGAGGTCGGCCACGCGCAGGCGCTCCTCGAAGATGGCGACCTCGAGCTCGTAGCGCACAATCACGTGCAGGTTGTAGGTGGCTTCGTCGGCCTCGACACGGATGAAGCCCGGCGCGACCCGGTTGGCGGAGGCGTAGACCGCTGCGGGGTCGATGGGGCCGCCGGTGGCTTGTTCGAGGGCGGGCTGGAGCCAACGGAAGAACGCGGGGCTGCGACCGATCTGATTCTCCCAGAACCGGCTCTGCGACTCGTGCAGGCCGGCGCCGGCAGGCCGACACAAGCCCGTGCCGAACCATGCGGACGGGAGGCCTTGCTCGTAGAGGGCGTGCCCGCCTTCGTGGATGGTGGCGCCGAGGGTGCTCAGGGGGGCGTTGGGCTTGAGGCGGGTGGTGACCCGGACGTCGTGGGGGTGGATGCCCACGGTGAAGGGGTGGGCGGCGAGGTCGATGCGGCCCCGGCTCCAGTCGTAGCCCATGACATCGAGCACAACGCGGTTGAGCGCGTCGAAGGCGCCCTCGGGGACATGCAGCGCGACCGCTTCGGGGCCGGGGCGTGCGCGGGCGGCATCGACCAGTGGCACGAGGGCTTCACCGAGCCGACGGAACATGGGGGTGAGGTCGGCGACCCGGGCGCCGGGGTCGAATTCTTCCAGGGCACCGTCGTAGAGGTGACCTTCAGGCTCGTGACACGCGGCGGTCTCGCGGGCGACGGCCACCAGCTCGGCCAGAGCCGGCGCGAACAGGGCAAAGTCCTCGGCCTCCCGTGCGGCGTTCCATGCTGCGAAGCCCGCCGAGCGTGCCCGCGCAGACCGACCCACCAGCTCGGCCGGGACCGCCGAAGCCCGCCGATGGTCGCGCAAGAGGACCCGTGCCGCAGCCGCCCGAACCGTGCCGTCGGGGTGGTCGGGACCGAGGTCGGTGTGGGCATCACGGGCCACCGCTCGTGCCAGGTCCCCGAGGAGGGGGTCGGCCACCTGCGCGTGGTGGAGCTCCGACAGCACGGCAGCCTGGGCACCGCGCGCGCCTGCACTGCCCGATGGCATGTACACCTGCTGGTCCCACTCCAGGAGCCCCAGCACGCCACCGAGGGTGCGGTTGCGGGACACGCGCGCGTGAAGGGCGGTCCACCGATCGAGGGCGGTGGTGGGAATCGCGGACATGTGACCTCCGAGAGGCCCCGTCGACACGGCATCGCCGAGGCAGCCGGTCCGAGGGGCGGGGCCGGGTGTTAACCGAGCCCGACACCAGCCGCGGCAGTCAATCCCACCCCACCTGCCCGGTGCGGAGCCCCCATGCCCCCCACCGACCGCCCAGGCGGCACCCTCGTGGAAATCCGCCAGGGAGGCCGACTCATCGCCGCACTGCCGCTGGGGTCGGATGCCATCGAGGTCACCCTCCGCGACGTCCGCTCGGGCCTCCCGCTCGGAACCCTGTCCGCCCGCGGTCCCGTGCTCGGTCGCATCGACGAACAGCCTGTCCCTCGGCTCACCCGCGCCACCGCCGACGACGACTTCACGATGCCGCTGCCCGAGCGCACCGACACCGTGTCCACCACGGTCGACGAACCCACCGGCGACCTCGACGCCGCCGAGCCCGAGACCGAAACCGCCGAGGCCCCCCGCCCCCCCGCCACGGTGGGCCGGCGGGTGCCCAACCTGGCCCGGAACCGCTGGACCACGGACACCGACGAAGAAACCTCCCCCGCCATCGCACCCGTGCGGGTCCTGCAGGCCGATGAGGAGTCGTCGCTCACCGTCCCCCGTCCCACCGCCATCGCCACGGCCGGCGGTCGCATCAAAGAACACACCCTCTCCGAGCACCTCGAGGCCATCCCGAAGGAAGAAACCCTCTCGGCGCACCTCGAGCCCGCCCAGCCCACCGTGCCGCCGGCCGAGGTCTGGACCCGCAACGCCTCCGAGTGGCGCAGCGCGGGCCGCCTGCTTCCCGGACAACGCGCCAAGGCCCGTCGCGGCTGGGTGAAGCTCGAAAACAGCGGCCACCTCGTCGTCAACGCTGGCCCCGACCTCGCCGGAACGGCCACGATGGTCGACGGCACCACCGTCGAAATCACCAAGGGCCACAAGCGCATTCGGCTGCCGGCGGGCTCGTCCGTCATCCTGCGCGGACATGGCCACGGCCTCTATGTCCGGGCCGACCCTCCCTTGCCCGCCCACTGAGTCCGGCCCGTGCTCCGCATCGACGACGACGAACGCATCGTCGAGATCGGCGTTCACGATCTCATCGACACCGGCCCCAAGCAGGGGCACCTCAGCCTGCAGGTCGCGTGGTCGGCCCGCACACGGATGCGCGCGGGACAGGAGGTCCACTCCAGCTGGCAAGCCGCACGCGCCGCCGAAGACGACGCCTTCCGCCGCGAGGTCACCCTCAAGCGCCGCATCGTGGTGCGCGACTGGGAGTGTCGCATCCAGGGTCGGGTCGACGGCCTGTCCACCGAAGGGGGCCGCACGGTGGTGGAAGAGGTCAAGTCCACCACCCTCCCCGCCCAGATGCTCGCAGACCGCACCCTGTCCGACTTCCCGGACTGGGCCCGGCAGGTGCACCTCTACCTCTGGTTCCTCGCCGGAGAGGGCCAAGAAGCGGTCGGGCGACTGGTTCTCGTGTCACTGCTCGACGGCTCCCAGCGCGTGCTCCACGTCGAGCCCGACCCCCACATCGGCGCGTGGGTGACCCGCCAGCTGGAGTGGCTGCTCCTCCAGCACGAAGACCGCCTGGCCTGGCGCGCACGACGACGCGGCGCCCCCGTCCCCTTCCCCCACGACACCTACCGCCCCGGTCAAGAAGCCCTCGTCGACGACGTCTCACGGGCTCTGGCCGCAGGTCGTCGGCTGCTGCTGCAGGCCCCCACCGGCTACGGCAAGACCGCAGCGGCCCTCCACGCAGCGCTCACCGTCGCCCGCGACACCGGCCACCGCGTGTTCTTCGCCACCGCCCGCACCACCCAGCAGCGGATGGCCGAAGAGACGGTCCAGGAGATGGCCCGCCGCGGCTTGCCCATCCGCGCCGTCACCCTCCGTGCGCGCGAGCGGGTGTGCCTCAACGAGGTGGTGGCCTGTCGCCCCGATGCCTGCCAACACGCCGAGAACTACCACGACAAGGTGCGCGAGAACGACCTCGTGTCCACCCTCTGGGCCCTCGGAGCCGGGCCCGACCGCCCCGGCGTGCCGCCCCCCGACCGCGTGGTCCAGGTCGCCGGCGACGCCACCACCTGCCCGTTCGCCCTGTCGCTCGACCTCGTCGCCAGCGCCGACGTGGTCATCGGCGACCTCAACTACGTCTTCGACCCCGGCGTCCGGCTCGCCGAGGTGGGAGACCGCCCGGGCGAGTGGCTCGTCATCGTCGACGAAGCCCACAACCTCCCCGAGCGCGCCCTCGACGCCGCGTCGCCCGAGCTGCGCCTGTCCGTGGCCGAGGCAGCCGCCGACGCCCTCCGAAGTGGCCCCCACGCAGGCAAGTGGGGTCCGTTCGCTCAGCTGGCCGAAGACATCGCGGACTGGCTGCGCGCGGGCATCGAGCGCATCCCTCCCGGCACACGCGACCGTGAGATCGCCCTCACAGTCGGCGAAGGCGTCGACCGTCGCACCCTCGATGAGCTCGCGGAGCGCGTCGAGGGACTCGCCATCGACTACGCGCTGGTGAAGCTCACCCACCCCCCATTCACTTCCGGCACCCCCGACCTCTGGCTCGACCTCGGGCGCGCCGTCCTTCGCGCCCGCACCGCCGCCCGAAACGCATCAGAAGCCACCGTCGCCATCTGGCGCGCCCCTCGCTGGCGGGGTCGCCGGCGTCGAACAGCCCCGGCCCGCAACGGCCAGACATCCCTCCTCCGCGGGCCCGCTCGCGAGCACGACCTCCGCGACCCCGCCGGGCTGAAGCTCCTTCACCGCGATGCGGCCAGCATCCTGGGGCCGCTCTTCGCCGACCTGGCCGGGGTGGTCTGCATGTCGGCCACCCTGGCCCCCGACGACTTCTACCGGCGCGTGCTCGGCCTCGACCCCGACCGCACCGAACGCGTCGACCACGCCAGCCCCTTCCCGCCCGAGCACCGGCAGGTCCTGGTGTGCCCCGAGGTCTCCACCGCCTGGCGCGACCGCGACCGCGACCGCGACTACACCGCCGAGCTGGTGAGCGATGCGGTCCGGGCCACCCCGGGCAATGTGGCGGTCTTCTGTCCGTCGTTTGCGTTTCTCGAAGCGCTGGTACCTCTGTTGGAGCTCGCCGGTCGGCCCGTCATCCAACAAGAACGCGGCATGGACGAGTCTGCGCGAACGCAGGTGCTCGAGACCATGAAGCGCGCCGAAGGGCACGTGCTGCTGGCGGTCCTGGGCGGCATCTTCTCCGAGGGCGTCGACCTTCCCGGCGAAGCGCTGCTGTCCACCATCATCGTGGGGCCCTCGCTGCCCCGGGCCAACCTCGAACGCCGCCTGCTCCAGCAGTGGTACCAGGAACGCTTCGACGAAGGCTTCCGATATGCCTGGCTGGTGCCCGGAATGTCGCGGGTGGTGCAGGCAGGCGGGCGACTCATCCGCACCGAGACCGACGTAGGCGCCATCGTTCTCATCGGTCGACGGTTCCTGCAGCGGGCCTATGCAGAGATGCTCCCCGCCGACTGGCGGCCCCAGCGAACCCGACAACCCGGGCCCGACTTGTTGTCGTTCTGGAACCCCTGAAGGCGGCCTACCCCACACACCCGACCACCGGTCGGCGCACCACCTCGTCGCCGACCCGTACCTTCGGTTGGTCCCAGTCGGCCTCCCCACTCGGCAGCCCCACCACCACGCCTTCGGCACCGTCGTCCAACACAACGTGCGTGCCGGGCGGATAGCGCCCCAGCCCATTCACGAGGGCCTGCACCACCAGCGGGTCGAAGCGACCACCGGCCTCCTCCGTCAGCGCAGCGAGGGCGTCGGGTGGTGCACACCGGTCCGGGCCGAGAACCGTCATCGCGTCGTAGGCCTCGCAGACCGCCAAGATGCGTCCGAACAGTGCCGGCGGACCGGACGGGTGGTCGAAGCGGCGGGTGTGGTGGAGCGCACCGAGCGCCCGCAAGATCTTGGACTCATGGAAGCCGCGCTGCCGGAGCAGGATGCGCGCCCCCGCCGAGCCATGGCGCTCGAACGGTGGGGCGTAGCCGGGATGGGCGGGTGCATCGTCGGTGGCTTGGGTGGCGCCCTCCCGCAGCGAGTACCCCACATCATGGAACATGGCCGTGACCCCCAGGTCCTGGAGCGACTCTTGGGGAAGGCGCAGCTGGCGTCCCACCACCAACGCCAACATGGCAATGCGCAATGTGTGTCGTGCAAACGCGGACGAGCCCGAGGAGTGTTCGACCAGGAGGTCGGCGTCGCCACCGACTTCGAGCAGCTCGGTGACCGCGCGTCGCACGGGCAATGGGTTGGGCATGCGGTCGGCACCCAATGCTTCCACGGTCGCATCCACCAGAGAAGCAGCCCGGTCCCTCGCCCGCTCCGCATCGATGTGATGCGCACTCTCGGGCTCGTCCCCCACCCGGAACCGATAGGCCCCCACCAGGTCCACCGACCCGACCCCGGCAGCCTGCAGCCGTCGCCGCAGCGCCACGCGGGCCCGTTCCTCCGCCGGCTCAGAGCCGAAAGCGTCGATGAGCGCCTTCATCGCGGGCGTGTCGAGGGCCACGTGGAACGACATCCCGCCCACATCGTGCCGTCCCAGCTCGCGGCCGAGCTGTGCTGCAGTGTCGAGTCGTTCGTCGAGCCGGACACGCACATCGTTGATGTAGACCTGCCCTTCGACGGTGACCAGGTGGATGGCACCGAGCAGCGACTCGAGCTCCACCAGCGACGCACACAGATCGGCCACGGGCTTGTCGAACACGGCGTTGTCGAGGTCGTGGATGCGGGTGAGGCGCAGCGCTCCGAACAGCTGTCGGACGAAGCGCTCCCCCGTGTCGCGCACACGGGCGGCGAGGTCGCGGTCTTCTCCCATCCGCGCACGGTCCAGGGCGGCGCCGAGGCGGTCCTGGCTGGACGCGAGGTCGACGGCGGTCATGCCTGCAACCGATGGGCGGTGGAGCCCCCGATGAGCATGGTGAGGGCAGTGCCGATGCGAACGACGTCCGGACCGGTGAAGCGCCAGACGGTCTCCCCCTGTGTGACGGTCATCTGGGGCACGCCATCGTCCACCTCCACGGTGTCGACGGTGCGGGTGGGCAGGTCGAGGTCGGTGGCCCCCAGCCAGCGGTCGATGGCCCGTGCAGGCGTGAAGCACAACATCTGCGGGGTGAGCACCAGCTTGCCGGGGTGCTTGAGCGGGCCACGCAACAGAGTGGCCTCTCCCTCGGCGAGACGGCCGGCAGCCCCACGGGTTCCGTGTACACGACGTTGGTGCAGAGTGCGCTGGCAGTGTTGGTAGAGGGCTTCGCCGGCCCGGTCCATGCGCCAGCGGATGGCGGTCTCGGGGTACTCGCCCGGCAAGGCACCCAGTCCCGCAACACCCGCCCACACGGCCACTCCGGTCACCGCCGTTCCGCGCACACGGCCCAGGATGCTGCGGGGACGGACCACCTCGCCCAGCTCTTCGAGGGCTCGGTCGGGGGCGACTGCGGCCAGGGCGGCCCCCACGGCCATCGCTTCCATGGTTGCAGCATGGGGTAGCTCATCCAAGTGTCGCTTCAGGCCAATGTAGTGACCGGTCGTTCCGCACCGGCCGATGCGCGACAACACCGCAGTACGGGTTGCTTCGACCGGAGACACGAGCCACGTGAGCAGAGTGCTGGCGTCGAGCAGCTCATCCGGAACTTCACGGACCAGCCGCAGCAGCTCTCCCTGGAACTCGGGAACATCCAGCGCCACCACCTCTCGGGCCGCCAGGACGGCACGCTCGGGGTCGACCCGGGCCAGCGCACGCAAGAGGTCCCCGCCCAGCTCAGGCGCAACCAGGGGCACCAGCCCGGCCACACTCTCGGGGCGCCGGCGCACCTCGCGCTCCACCAGACGTCCGGCCAGCGCCCGGCTTCCCGCCCCCCGCTCCTCTGCCATGGCCATCAGCAGGCTCTCGAGATGGTCGCCCGGCACCAGGTCGAGCAGCTCGTCCAGCTCGGGGGGAAGCGCCCCATCGCCGCGCGCCGCCGAGTGGAGGATGCGTCCGAGCGCGCGGGCGTCGGTGAAGCGTCGCAGCGCCTGGTCGACCGCCTCCGGTTCGGCATCTTGGAGCTCTGCCACGGCCCGGGCGAGCTGGAGCAGCCGGGAGAGCTGGCCGTCCGCCATCAGCAACGTGCGCACCTCGTCGAGCAGCCCGGCCACATCCGTGAAGGCGGTGGGGTCGGTGGGGTCGCCCACCAGGCGCAGCATGTCGGTACACAGCCCCACCGCGAGGGAGCCCACCGCCCGGCTGGAGACCTCGTGGTGCAGCGCTTCACAGGCACGGTCGGGCAGCGGTCGCCAGGCGAGGGAGGACACGTCGCCACCGGGGCGTGTGGGATGGGGGCGGTCCCAGTCGAGTGGGACCGCGGCGACCGCCTGGTGCGAGCGGCGGTCCACGACGCCAGAGTCGGCCCCTTCATCGTCGTCCTCGTCGCCTGCCAACACAAAGCCCTCGACGGCGACGGCCTCGATGTGCTGAAACCCCGCCTTCCAGAGCAGCGTGACGATGTCGTCTTCGTGCTGACGCACGCCGGTGTAGCGAATGCTGAGGATCTCGAGGAGTCGGAGCAGCTCGGACCACTCTGCATCCGCGTCGATGTCGAGTCGACGGACCCCATCTCGGTAGAGCCGAAACGCGAGGGACTTGTCCCGCTCCCTCTGGACGTACACCACCTCTCGACCGCGCGCGCCATCCAACACCAGCTCGAACGGGCGGACGACCAGATGAATCGGACCGTGCGCCAGCGCCTGCCGCATCGCACGCTCGAACTCCGACAGGAACTGCCGAATGGCCTCATTGTGTGAGTCGTAGATGAGGAAGCTCCGCGCGGCGCGTGAGAGCGCACGGAGGGCCGCGTTGGTGTCGGTGGCCTGTGGGCTTCCTTGGAGCCGGTGCTCCTCCACCTCACCCTCGACTGCCTCCGGAGAGATGTCCGGAGAAAGCCCCGAAGCGGAAGGCGTTCCCGCATCCACAACCCCTTCCTCGGAAGGCTGCGAACGCGGTGGAAGTGCGGACGTGGAGTGGATGTTGGTGCGCATGCAACGAGGGTAGCAAGCGCATGACATTTCGAGACAGAATTGTGACAGCAATGTGAAGCCGCCCCCATCAAAGCTGTCACAACGCAGCATTCACCAACATTCTGGACACACACACCCCAAACCAGTCACCCTTGACATCCAGCTGACAGTCATCGGGCTGGCGCTTCCTCGCGGTGCAGACCCGAACACGCCACGTCGGCCCGAGTGGCACAAGCACTTGACGAGCCCACGTGCATCGATGGGGGGCCGGCCGGATAGACTCGCGTCTTCCTCTGTCCCGAGTTGTTGTGGATTCCGCTGCCCTCCTCGCCCGACGCGCCCCGTTCGACCGCATGGAAGCGGCCGTGGTTCGCGCACATCTCAACCGCTCCGACGCGCTGGCTCCCGCGCTCTTGGATGGCTTGCGCTACGTCCTGTCGATGAGCCGGCTCGGCGAGATCCGCACGGAGGATGGCCGGGATGTGGATGTGTCCGATGCTCTGGCCCGCTATCGCTGGCGGGTCGGCGGTCGGCTGGGTCCGCCCCTCGAGAACGGCCGCCCCGACATCTGGAGCACGGTCCGCGAGCTGCCCACCTTGCTGAAGGCTGCACGCGCAGTCCGGCGGCGGGTCATCGAACACTTCGACCTCTCTCCCGCCGACTTCGACGCCGAAGTGCGACAGCGACAGCTCGTGGTGGTGTCGGGTGGGGGTGGCGGCAGCGGCTACGGCTTTGCGGGCGCCTTCCGCATCATCCACCGCAACGGCCTCCAGCCGGCCCTTCTCGCCGGAACCTCGATGGGTTCGCTCATCAGCATGTTCCGCGCACGCCACCGCCAGTTCGACGCCGCGAAGATGGTCGCTGCCGCGCGCCAGCTGTCCTGGCCCACGGTCTTCCGCGTCCTCGACATGGACAGCCGGTACGGCATTCCCGCTACCCTGCGCCTGTACCTGCGTGCGGCCCTGGGCAACCTGTTCACGCTGTCCAATGGCCGCATGGCCACCTTCCGCGACCTCGAGATCCCGCTGCTGGTATGTGTCACGGGAGTCACGGTCGACGGCCTGCGCCACGACCTGGGCTACTACGAACACTTCCTCGACGACGCGGTCCGACCCGGCGTGGTGTTCCGATACTCGAAGCTGCGCCGGCTCTCCCGCGTGCTGGGCATGTGGACCGAGTTCCTCACCACCCCCAACGCCATCCGCGAGATCATCTTCGGGGGCGACGACCTCACCCTCGACGCCGATGTTCTCGACGCCGCCGGCTTCTCGTCGGCCGTCACGGGGGTCATCCACTACGACGTCATCCGCGACGACCCCCGCATGCGCCTGCTGCTCGACCGCCTGTACGGAGAGAAGGGCATCACGCGGCTCACCGAGGGAGGGTTGGTCAACAACGTCCCGGCCCGCCCCGCCTGGGAACACGCCATGAAGGGGCACCTGGGGCGGCGCAACCCGTTCGTGCTTGCATTGGACTGCTTCGCCCCCCTGAAGCGGTCGTTCGCCTGGTACCCCATCCAGCAGCTGGTCCGTCCCAACGTCAACGCCAACCGTCCCTACGCCCACCACTACATGGCGATGCGGCGCAGGCTGTCCCCCGTGAACCTCGTGCCCCCGGTCGAGCAAGTGGTGAAAGCCATGGACTGGACCGCCGAAGAGCTGGCGCCCGACATGCCCTACATCGTCGAGATGTGCCGCACGCTAGCGCCTCTGCCGGATGCCCGGGCATCGGCCGTGCGCGGGGTGCAGCTCGGTGACCGCTGAGCCAACGTCCCCCCACGTCGTCCTGTACGACGGCACCTGCGGCTTCTGCCATGCGTCGGTCCAGTGGCTGCTCGCCCGCGACCACACCGGCCAGTTCGCGTTCGCTCCCCTACAAGGCGACACCGCCGCGGTCTTGCGCGCCCGCCACCCCGAGCTCCCCCACGACCTCGACAGCGTGCTGCTGGTCGAGCATGTCCAGCGCCCCGCCGAGCGGGTGTGGTGGCGGTCTCACGCCGTGTTTCGCATCTGCAGCTTGCTGGGTGGCATCTGGGCCCTGCCCGGCCTGCTCCGGTTCCTGCCTCGGGTCCTGACCGACGCCCTCTACATGGCCGTGGCACGCGTGCGCCACCGCATCGCCCCGCCCCCCGACGCCTGCGCGCTCCCCACCGAAGCCGAACGCGCACGGTTCCTCCCGTAGCGGATAGGTGGGTGTCCCGACTCGGCAGGGAGCCCACATGACTCGACCCTACGCGTGCCTCTGGGCGCTGGCCTTCGGTGTCAGCTGCGCTCCGCCCAAGTCCGATGGCGACGACACTGCGGGCGACGCCGACTGTGCAGAGACGGCCTGGTACGCCGACGAAGACGGCGACGGCTTTGGCAATGCCGCAGCGAGTGTGTCGAGCTGCACCGCACCCACAGGCTTCGTCGACAACAACCAGGACTGCGACGACACCGACAGCGACGCCTTTCCCGGAGGCACCGAGACGTGCGACGGCGCCGATGGAGACTGCGACGGAACCGTCGACAGCCCCCCACCTCCCGACGCCCCGATCTGGTGGACCGACGCCGACGGAGACGGGCACGGCGACCCCACCGCTGTGGTCCGCTCCTGCTCCGAGCCCCCGGGCGCCGCCTCTCCGGACGAAGCCGCCGACTGCGACGACACCCACGCCGACATCCACCCCGGCGCCACCGAGATCTGGTACGACGGCATCGACAGCGACTGCGACGGTGACTCCGACTACGACGCCGACGGCGACCGACAAGACAGCATCGACTTCGACGGCACCGACTGCGACGACACCGACTCTGCAGTCTACGCGGGCGCCCCGGACACCTGGTACGACGGCATCGACAGCGACTGTGCGGGCAACTCCGACTACGACGCCGACCTCGACGGCTACAACGCCATCGGCCACGACGGCTCGGACTGCAACGACGACGACGACACCACCCACCCCGGTGCTGCCGAAGTGTGCATGGACGGCATCGACGACGACTGCGATGGCAAGCTGACATGCACGGTGTCCGCCCCCACCTACGCGCTGCTCACGGGCGAGTCGGCGGGCGACCTGGCCGGCACAGCGGTGGCCTGGCTGGGCGACCTCGACGGCGACGGCCACGACGACATCGGCGTCACCGCCCCACACAACGACTCCAACGGCTGGAACGGCGGCGCCACGTACGTCTTCACCCACCCCGTCACAGGCACGGCAGCCGTGACCACGGCCACCGCCACCATCACAAGCCCCGAGACCGAAGACCAATCCGGCAGCGCTCTGGCCGGCGTGCCCGACCTCGACGGCGACGGCTACAACGACCTCATCATCGGCATTCCCGGACGCGCCGGGACCTACTCTGGTGAAGGGGCGGCGGTGGTGTTCCTCGGTCCGTTGTCCGGGCCGCTCGAGCTCGACGACGCCGACCACACCATCCTCGGAGCCGGGGCCACGGTCTACACCGGCGTGGGCGCGGCAGTGTCGGCCCAAAGCGACATCGACGGCGACGGAACCGTCGACCTGGTCCTCGGAACCAACGGTGCGGGTGCCCACGTGTTCGATGGGGCCAGCCTGTCGACAGACGCCACGTTGGCCGATGCATTGGTCCACCTGTCCCACACATCGCGCGGCACCGGACAGACCCTCGCCACCGGCTGCGACATCAACGGGGATGGCCTGGACGACGTGCTGGTCGGCTCTCCCGGCACCGGCGGCGACACCACCTCCTACGTCTACCTCGGCCCGCTCACCGCCTCACCCGAAGCAAGCTTCGTCGGGTCCAACACCGGCGACACCACCGGCCGCGGCCTCACCTGTGCCGGCGACACCAACCTGGATGGCTACGACGACTGGTGGATTGGCGCCCCACTCGACGGCACCGTCGCGTCGGCTGCAGGGGCCTTGTTCCTGTTCACCGGCCCCTCCTCCGGCACGCTCTACCCATGGGACGCCGCAGCCACTCTGCGTGGAAGCCAAGACAACGACTACCTGGGACAGTCCGCCTCGATGACGGAAGACATCTACTCCGATGGCTGGGTGGACCTGGTGGTGGGCGCATGGTCGGGCAGCCAATACCTCCTCACCGGGCCCTTCACCGGTGCCCTGTCCCTCGAAGATGCCGCCCTCGTCGTGACCGGCGGCGTGGGCACCGCAGTCGACGCCACGGGAGACGGGGACGCCGACGGCCGTCCCGACCTCCTGTTTGGCCTCCCCTCAGACACCACCTCGGGTGCATCGGCCGGTGCGGCGGCGGTCGTCTACACCGGACATCTGTAGCCCCCCCCTACCGCGCGGCTCCGTGGGGGCTCTCGGCAACACACCCGCTCCAGTCCTCCGAGCCACCCTTCCAGTCGAGATTGACGCGTCCAGGGTCCACATCCAGGCCGGGACTGCGCTACCCTGCGGCGGATGTCCGCCCCTGCCGTCCGTCCCCCACCACCGGTCCGCCGAATCGGCCCGGATCCAGACCCCGGTCACCACACCGGTGGGCTCGGCGCTCTGTGGACCCACCGTCGGCTGGTCTGGACGTTCGTGCTCAACGACCTCAAGCAGCGGTACACGGGCAGCAGCATCGGCTTCTTCTGGACCGTCATCACTCCGTTGCTCGAGCTGGCCACGTACACCTTCGTCTTCCACTTCGTGCTGGGGCTGCGCGATGGCTACGGCAACGGCCAGGCGGAGTGGGCGTCGTACGCCATCTTCCTGTTCTGCGGGATGGTGACCTGGTCGGGCATCCAAGAAGGAATCATCCGGTCCACCACATCCATCGCCGACCACTCCCACCTCATCAAGAAGGTGAATTTCCACGCCATCACCCTCCCCGGGTATGTGGTGTCGAGCGCGCTGCTCAACCAGGTCATCCGCCTGGGCGTGCTGCTCACCTTCATCTTGCTGGCCACCCGTGGTGGCATGACCTGGCACGTGCTCCTCGTCCCGCCCGTCCTCGCGATGCAAGCAGGCTTTGTGTTGGGAGTGGGCATGTTGCTCGCCACGGTGAGCACCTACTTCAAAGACACCGTGCACGTGGTGAAGGCCGCGATGCTGCTGCTGATGTTCGTCACACCCGTGTTCTACGGACCGGAGGCGTACCCTCCGCGGCTCGACCTCATCAAGCAGCTCAACCCCATGAGCCACCTGGTGGGCGTCTACCGGCAGCTGCTCATCAACCAGGAAGTCCCTGACAGTCGCACCTTCATCATCGTGGGTGTGATTGCCATCTTCTCCCTGCTGGTGGGCTACTCGGTCTTCCACCACCACCAGGACCGCTTCGCCGACCACGTGTAGGCAAGAACGCAAGAGCGCGGCCCGAAGACCGCGCCCGGTTCAGAAGCCCGAGGCTCAGTACGCCTGGATGTAGCCGTACCACGAGCGGGTGACGTAGTAGGTGTACCCGTAGTAGCTGTACGCGTAGTCGTAGTAGTCTTCGCGATAGAATTCGACGTAGTAGCCGGTGACGTTGGCGAAGAACACCGGGTACCAGGTGCTGTAGTAGTCGTACATCACGAAGGCGCCATAGCCATAGTAGTCGGAGTCGAGACCGAACCCGATGGTGGCGCCGGCGAGGTCGTTGGATGCACAGGTGGTGCGGCTGGTGTCGGTCAGGGCGAAGTCGAATGCGAAGTCGCACGACGGACACGACGCAATGGCCGTAGACACCATGTCGCTGGCCATCCAGCAGGCCGAACCAGGGGTGGGCTCGAAGCCGGTGAGCAAGTCGAGCTCGCCGTAGGCACTGGCGACACCTTCGCCTTCGCCTTCGCCTTCGCCCTCGCCCTCGCCCTCGCCCTCGCCCTCGCCTTCGCCTTCGCCTTCGCCTTCGCCTTCGCCTTCGCCTTCGCCTTCGCCTTCGCCCTCGCCCTCGCCTTCGCCTTCGCCCTCGCCTTCGCCTTCGCCCTCGCCCTCGCCCTCGCCCTCGCCCTCGCCTTCGCCTTCACCTTCGCCAATGTCGAGACCGCTGTCGAGCGTACCTTCGAGGTCGTTGAGGCCCTTGGTGATGCCGCCGTCGCAGCCAGCCGTGACTGCAAGGAGGCCCATGAGAGCAGAGTAGATGCGGGGGCTTGCCATAGTGATGTCTCCAGACTTGGTGGGCGCGGACCGTATCACGCTCCCGTCGGCACCATCGACGACAATTCTCCCCGGGAATTGCACATGCCTCCAAGATCGTCCCGGAAGCCAGCTCCGTGGACTACCCGCCGCTCAGAAGACCGCGTAGATGAACGGGGCGAAGGCGGGAAACAGCTCGGTCAGCACCAACAGCACCGACCCCATCAGCAGCACGGCCACCAACGGCAACAGGAAGAACCGGCCCTTGCGCGCAAACAGCGCCACCAGCTGCCAGGCTGTGGACATGCGCAGCCGCAGGCTGTCCAAGGGCGTCATTCGCAGTACCCCGCCCCTTGCCACGTACGACAAGCCCGGCTGTCCGTGCAATCCTCGTCGGTCGCGCACAGGGGCTTGCACACCCCGGCGCCGCCCACAGCTGCCTGACCGTCGGGACATGTGGCCAGCGCGGACAAGCGCCCTTCGGCACAAGCCAGGAAGGCCGCGCAGTCGGTGGGGTAGGTGGCGTGGCAGGCCGCGAGGTTGCCTCCGGACAGCTGGGCACAGGAGTCTTCGCAGCCGTGCACCCAAGACGACCGGAACCCATCATGGGTTGGGTCCAAGGGCTCGCCGTTGAGCTGGCAGGTCTCTTCACCACGCACCGCAACGCCACACCCGCACAAGCGCGCTTCGGGTTCGGACACCATCCGGGCCGACCGGAGCGAGGGGTCGCGGTCGTCGAACGCCAGCTCAACGGTTCCGTCGGTACTCCACGTTCCCTTCAACACCTGTCCGTAGGTCGACCAATGGAAGGTGGCCGCAAAGGGCTCGCCGGCAAAGAGTGGGGCCACGAGCGTGACGGCATCCTTCGACCGGGTGATGCGCGCTTCTCCGCGGTCACCCGTCACGCGCGACACATCGGTGGGTGAGCGCCCATCCACCGCAAGACACGTGACCCGCAACCACTCCGCGATGCGCACCGTCTCACAGCGCGCACGGGTCGAGCCCTTCACCACCGCCTCGGGCGTGCGCAGCCAGTCCTCGTGCCGGGGAACCCACGTGCGGCCGCCTTCGAGACCGCTATCGGGCAAGCGCTCCGGGGCCTTCGCCTCCAGCGACGCTGCCAGAGCGGTGGCCACCGCGGCATGCCCCTTGGGCGTCATGTGGATGTCGCCGTAGAGAAACGCGCCCGGCTCGGCGGCCTTCAGCGCGGGAAGGGTGTCGACCGCGCGCACACCAAGCGCTTCCACATCCCCCACCAGGTCGTCGATCAGCACGAGCGAGGGCGCCATGTCGACCGGCTCGGCGTCGTCGTACTTCTTCCACTCTTCGTCCGACACCTGCACATCGATGGGCAGCGCCACCACCACCAGCTCCACCCCCATGGCTTCGAGGTCGTCCCGGAGCTTCCGCAGAGTCGGCGTCAACACAGACTTGTCCCATCGACGGTTGAACACCTGCTGTGCCGTCTGTTGCCGCTGCGCATGCAATGTGGCGTCCTGCTCGAGTGCCGCCTGCATCGCCGCAACATGCTCACTCTCGCGTTCTGCGAGATGGTCGATGACCTGCTGCCGGTACTTCACGCCCCGGCGCATGAGCCGAGCGGTCACGGCCACCACACGGGCTTCTTCGGCAAAGCGCGGTCCGACGATGTCGCCGGGGTGACCTGCGGCGGCCTGGATGAGCAAGCCAGCGTCTTCACCTCGCCACCCCAGGTCTTTGACCCGCCCGGCATTCACCGCTTCGCTGAGCGCAGTCTGCACCGCCTCCAGCTCCTGTTCCAACGCCACCACATCGGCCTCGGTGGGGCCACCCGGCTGTCCGGCGACCGCTGCCCGAGCCATGGCCGAAGGGTCGACGAGGTCGGTCCAGGTGCCTTCGGACGGAAAGCCCACAGCTCCTTCGGGGTCGGGCTGCTGGCCTGCCCAGAACGCCCGCAGCGCGAACACCGCATGGGACTCGCGCATCACCCACCGCCGTCCGGGGTAGTCCACGACCGACTCCGGAGCCGTCTCGGTCCGCACCGCCCACCCATCCCATTCAGCATGGCGCTGGGCATTCGGGGCGTCCCACTCGAAGAGGTCGTTGACGAAGTTGACCGTGAACACCACCGTCTCTGGCTTCCGCTCCGCTGCGAGGCGGCGGGCCAGCGCTGCATACTCGGGCGGACCATAGGTGGGCACACCGGCATTCACCACCGGACGACCCGTCTCTGCAGCCAACCGAGCGGAGAAGGTCTCGTCTTCCTCCACGCCCAGCCCGAACACCTGAGAGTCCCCCACCACGATGATCTCACCGTCGGCAGGGGGCGGAAGGTCGGCCCCGCGCAGGCCCGCCTGGTTGATGCGCACAGACGTGACAGGGTTGCCCGAAAACGAGATGCGTTGGGTGGCACCGGGCTCGAGCCGCACCCCCAGCTCGGCATCCGGAAGGTAGCAGTTGACGTGCGGAAACGCGCCGCCATCCCGTGCGTAGAAGGCCGCCTCCACCAGCCCGAGGCCCACCAGCAGCCCCGCCAGCACCTGTACCACTCGCTTCATCGGACCTCCTGCCCCGCCACCGTACCGCGCGGGCGCCAGCAGCCCGACCACCTGCGTCGCAGTCGGTTCCTTTCGCTTCGCACGCACTACACTGGTCACCCCCCGGCCAGAGCCCAGGAGCCCCGAGTGCAGGATCTGAAGCGTCGCATCTCGCTGCTCGCCCGCGCGCGGTACCCCCTCATCCAGCTCGTCTCGCACGAAGAAGCCCGCATCGAGCGCACCCTCGAAAAGCTGGCCGAGGCCGAGAAGCTGCCCTACTGGCGCTGGACCACCACCACGGGCCTCCGGGGTCCGGATGGCGCCATCGTCGCCAACACCACCGCCCCCGCCGACATGCTCGCCGCCATCTCGGCCCACAAGTCACCCGCCCTGGTCGTCGCCCTCGACCTGCACGCACACGCCCGAGACCCCCTCGTGGTGCGCCACCTCCGCGACCTCGCCCGCACCCTCGGCCCACGCCGGCAGGCGCTCATCTCCATCGCACCCGCGCCCATCATGGCGGCCGACCTCGAAAAGGACACCACCGTGCTCGACGTCCCGCTGCCGGGCCGCGAAGACGTCTCACGGGTCCTCGGCATCCTCCTCAAGAGCCGCCGCCTCGACCTCCCCCACGACCGCATCGAGCGCTTTGTGCGGGGCTCGCTCGGCCTCACCGAGAATGAAATCAAGCGCCTCTACGCCCGCATCCTGCTGTCGGGCGGGCGGTTCACCGACACCGACCTCGCCGAGCTCATCGAAGAAAAGCGCCACGCCATCCGCCGCAGCCGCTTCCTGGAGCTGTGGGAGGGCGGCACCTCGATGGGCGATGTGGGTGGCCTGTCCAACCTCAAGCGGTGGCTGCATCAACGCCAGGCCGGCTTCACCGAAGAAGCCCAGCTGTTCGGCCTTCCCGAACCCAAGGGTGTGTTCCTCCTTGGGGTCCAGGGTTGTGGCAAGTCGCTCATCGCCAAGGCGGTGGCCGACCAATGGCAGCTTCCCCTCCTCCGCCTCGACGTAGCCGCACTGTTCCGGTCCACCACCGGCGAAGAGGTGGGCCTGCGCGAGACCGTGCGCATCGCCGAGTCATTGGCTCCGGCCGTGCTGTGGATCGACGAGATCGAGAAGGGCTTCGGCGGTCGGAACGACGCCGGGGGGGAAGGCTTCGGCTGGTTCCTCACATGGATGCAAGAAAAGACGAAGCCGGTGTTCGTGGTGGCCACCGCCAACGAAGTGCGCCAGCTGCCGCCCGAGCTGCTCCGGAAGGGTCGCTTCGACGAGATCTTCTTTGTCGACCTGCCCAACGTGCACGAGCGGCTCAACATCCTCGAGATTCACCTGCGTCGTCGAAAGCGCGACCCCAACGCCTTCGACCTCATCCGCGTGGCCGAAGAGACCGACAAATTCAGCGGTGCCGAGCTGGAACAGGTGGTCATCTCCGCCCTGTTCACGGCATTTTCGGCACGCAGGCAGCTCGACAGCGCCGACCTGGTCGACACCGCCCGCGAGATGGTGCCCTTGGCCGTCACCATGGACGACCGCCTCAAAGACCTCCGCGAGTGGGCCCGCCCGCGCGCCCGACCCGCCACCCTCGACCGCCGTCGCATCGACTTCTTCGAAGACTGGGCGGAGGCCGAGGCCGGGTAGCGTCAGAGGTCTTCCGCTGCGTCCATGGTGTCGCTGATGAACTGCAGTGTCTCCACACCGCGGGCCGCGTAGAGTGGGCCCAGCTGGTGTCCCACTCCGCTGACCGGGTCGTAGGTGTAGTCGATGGACAACCCATCGAGGTGGTCCAGCAGCGCGCCCGTGCCCGTGATGGCGAACATCCAGCCTTCATCTTCGCCAGGCACGATGCGAATGCCGTAGTGCGGCTGACCGGTGAGCGACTCTACATTGTCTTCCCACACAGACGGCGACGCGGGAACATTGTAGGTGACGGTGTAGGCGGAGAATTGGGCCGCTGCAACCCACTGGCTGGAGTACTTCGCAAGATAGTAGGTGGACGCATCCCCGCCGAGGCTGAAGCCTTCCATTGCCCAGCCCCAGCGGTCCGAGGGAACGCGGTAGTGGGCGCGCAGATACGCAGGCAGCTCGTCCATCAGGAAGGTCTCGCTGCCGGCCAGCGCTTCGACGTCGTCAGAACGCCAGCGGTCGCCGTGGTCCCACGGAGCCACGATGAGCATGGGCCGGATGGTACCCGCGGCCATGAGCTGGTTGAGCTTGTCGGCGGCGTCGGACCCTTCGATGTCGAGGGCTCCATAGGCGTCGGTCAGGGAGTTGGTGCCGCCGCCCGAGCCATGCAGGTGGTAGAGCACGGCGACGTCGTCGGTGCTGTCGGCGTAGCCCGGGGGGATGTAGATGGCGGTCTCGACATCGATACCTTTACTTGCGCTCGGGACCTGCACCCGCACAACCTCACCCGGCGTGACCGGCACCGGCTCCACCACACGGAGGACGAGGGTGTCCGAGGCCTGCAGCTCACCGTCGTCGACCACGACCTGCAAGACATAGTCGCCCGCTTCGGCAAACCGGGCTTCCGTCTCCAGGGCGTGGGGGTCGACGAGCTCGAGGGAGTCCGGACCGCTCTGGAGGCTCCAGGTTGGGGCAAGCGTGCCGTCGGGCAACCCATCGTCGGTCGCCACACCGCCCACGGTGACGCTCTCTGCCGTCAACAAGACCTCGAGGTCGGGACCGGCGGTGACCGTGGGCGCCAGGTTGGATGGCTCGGGCTCGGGCTCGGGGACCTGGACCGTGTCGACGACTCCAAGCTCGAGGTGGTGGGTGGGGTCTGTGTTGGCTTCCCGGGTTGTGGGCGTGGGCCCGACGGGGGGCGTGGGCTGGCAGCCCGTCCACAACACGAGGGAGAACAGACCGAGGCAGCGGGGGTGGTGCATGCAGGCCTCCGGTTCGAGGGACGCGGCTGCGAACACCGCGCCGCTGCCCTCCTTTGTAGAGGAGACTCGGCGAGACGCTACGTCACATTTTGTAGGGAGGTGGCGCCTGCCAGCGCACCCCGGTCCGCCGCGGCTTGAAGATCTCCGTGCGGATGGCCCACCGCTCATGGTCGCGCCACGCACCGTCCAGGAACAGGTACCCCTCGGAGTACCCCTCCTTCACAAAGCCCACCCGCTGGACCAGCCGCACCGACGCCACGTTCTCCGGCTGGATGTTGGCCTCGATGCGGTGCAGGCCCACACGCGAAAAGCCCCACGCCACCGCCAGCTCCAGGCCCTCGCTCATCCGCCCCGTGCCCGCGAACGGCGCCAAGGCCGCGTAGCCCAGATACGCGCTCCGAAAGGCCTTCAAGAACACCTGGCTGAAGTTGAACTGTCCCACCAGTCCGCCCGTCTCGCGGTCTTCGAGCACCAAGGCCACGAAGCCCGGCCCCACCCGTCCGAGCAGCGTGCGAAATGCCTCGGGCGACGACACCCCCGAAAACCACGGCCCGTGCAGGTCCCGGCTCTGAGCGACCGCTGCCAGCAGAGGCTGTTCGTCGCGCGCTTCAAGGGCCCGGATGCGGGTGCGGGGCCCCTCCAAGACGTCGACCATCACGCCATCACCGCCCCTGTCGCAAAGGCCATCAGCGCTTCCAGCGGCACCGTCTGCAGAGTCTTGTAGTGCGTGCTCATCAACACCACCTGCGGCGCCTTTCCGGCCTCCCACGCCTCCTTCCACCGGGCCGCGCACAAGCACCAGCGGTCGCCCGGCTTCAGCCCCGGGAAGCCATACTCGGGGGCCGGGGTGGAGAGGTCGTTGCCGCGGGCCTGTGAAAAGGCGAGGAACTCGGCCGTCATGACCACGCACACTGTGTGGCGGCCGTGGTCGTGTTCGTCGGTGCGGCAGCAGCCATCTCGAAACCAGCCTGTGAGGGGCTCGAAGGAGCACGGCACGAGGGGCTGGCCGAGGACGTTCAGGGCGGGGGGCAGATCAGGCGACATGGTGGGACTCCGGAGCGCGCCCCCCTCTACCGGGGTGCGGCGACCTGTCCACGTCCACTTCAGCCGCACCCTGTTTCACAGAACCGTTCACCTGAACCAATCCGGTGAACCATTCATGAATCAACCCATCGTCTCGGCGTCCATCTGCTGCTGGGCTGCGCTCTGTCCGGGATGGCTGGCAGCCGACTGGGTGCGCACCACCATCACCGGCACCTCGGCGGACCGGATGACCGTCTCGGACACGCTTCCATACAGCGCCCGCGCCAGCCCCGTGCGACCGTGCGAACCCATCACAATCATCTGGGCGCCAGAGTCGCTCGCCTCGGCGAGAATCATCTTCACCACATCGCCTTCGAGAACAGCGAGGTCGACGTCCACCCCCACCGCCGTGAAGATGCTGGCGAGGTCGCGGAGGTGGGCACAGGCGTCTTCTTGCAGCACCGACTCCACCGTGCCGCCCTTGACGCGAACACCGCGCTGGACGCCATCGGGGCTCTTCACCACGTCGAGGAGAATGGCCCGGGCACCCAAGCCTGCGCACACTTCAGCCGCGGCACCGACCACCTCGGCCGCACAGCCGCTGGGATCGACGGGAACGAGCACCGGGCGCACTTTGTCGAACTGCTTGATGGGGGGCATGGTCGTCATGGAGACCTCCTTGGTTGTGCTCCCAGGGAGTGCAAGAGCCGGACCACGCCCAGCCGAGCAGCCTGGCACACCGATTGCACATGCAACCAAGCATCCAAACACCGAGGGACAGGCGCGCTGAAGCGCCGGGTCCCAACCCCTATCGGAAGGAGCTCCCATGTCGTTCTTCTCCTCGTTCTTCGGCGCCGGTGGTGGTGCTGCTCGCTGCTCCGGAACCGAAGCCCGCACCCTCGTCGCCGACGGTGCCCAGCTCATCGACGTCCGCACCCCCGCCGAGTTCGCCGCCGGCCACGTCGACGGTGCCCTCAACATCCCCGTGAGCGTCCTGCCCGTCCGCCTCCACGAGCTCGACCGCACGCGCGCCGTGGTCGTCTACTGTCGCTCTGGCGGTCGCTCGGCCAGCGCCGGCGGCATCCTCTTCAAGGCCGGCTTCGAGGCCGTGCACGACCTGGGCCCCATGAGCGCCTGGTAGGAACCGCCTCGGTTCCGCAGCTCCCCGCATCCCACCACCTCCGAACGGGGTATCAAGCCCCCGCCTCGGAGGTTTCATGCGTCTGGACCCAACCATGCCCAACCCCAACCGCCTTGCTGTCCTCGGCATCCTCGCAGCGATCACCGCCTGCACGCCCGACGACACCAAGGACTCCGGCACCAGCGGCACCACCGGCACCTCGGGCACCACCGACGACACCGGCCCGCGCCCCCCCGCCGACGAACCCGGCCCCCATCCCGTGGGCACCCGCGCCGACACCATCACCACCGCCACCGGCCAGACCCTCACCGTCCAGACCTGGTACCCGGCTCAAGCCGACGCCACCGGCGATGCGCACGTGTACGACGGCTTCATCACCGGCACGGCCCTCGACGCCCCCGCGGCCGACTGCTCCAGCACGCGGCCGGTCATGGTGTTCAGCCATGGCAACAGCGGCATCCGCTACCAGTCCATCTTCCTCACCGAACACCTCGCCTCCCGCGGCTGGGTGGTGGTGGCCCCCGACCACGAAGGCAACACCGCCTTCGACATGGACACCGCCCGCTGGGGCGAGCTGGCCGTTCGCCGCCCCACCGACCTCTCCCAGTCCTTCGACTGGCTGGTCGACACCCTGTCCGCCAGCGGCGCCGACCTCGACGGCTGCGTCGATGGCGCCCAAGGCTTCGCCGTCGTGGGCCACAGCTTCGGGGGCTACACCGCCGTCGCCATCACCGCCGCCAGCCTCACCGCCGCCGACGCAGCAGCCTGCTCCCCCGGCTGGCTGTGCGCCGAGACCGCCGAGTACCTCGAAGCCCACCCCGACCAGGAAGGCGACCTCCGCGACTCCCGCGTGTGGGCCACGGTCCCCATGACCCCCGCCGCCTTCGAGCTCCTCGCGCCCAGCCTCCCCGATGCCGGCGTGCCCACCCTCGTGTTCGGCGGCTCCCTCGACGACCTCACTACGATGGACGACCAGGTCACCCCCATCTACGACGGCCTGGGCATCACGCCCAAGTACCTGGCCACCCTCGAGACCGCCGGCCACTACACGTTCTCCGACGCCTGCAGCCTGCTGCCCACCTACCCCGACTGCGGCGAGCCCTACATGGACATCCCGCTGGCCCACCAGCTGGTTCGCGGCTCCACCACGGCGTTCCTGGAGTCGCTGCTCGGCTACGACATCGACACGACGGGGTGGTACCCGCTGGAGCACGAGCTGGTGACGTGGACGGCCGAGGAGTAGCGGTCAGCGGTTGGCGGTGAGCCGTCAGACGTCAGACGTTAGCCCGAACTGTGCCTGAACAGCGTGGCGCCCGCTGCTACCCCGCAAGCACGACAATGTGGGTCTCTTGAGGCCCGTTTTGACCGCGCCGTGGGCACTGTTGGGCACACGGCCCCCTTTCCCCCACGGCATCGAGGAGGCAGGTGTGCCGCGCTGGTGGGGTCACTCGATGGCAACGCGGCCGGGGGCATAGTGTCGCCACATCGCCGCCAGGCTCGGTCGGTCGGGTACCCGAAGCCGCCACCGGCCCTGGCTTCTCAGCAG
>ENA-OWNT01000404-OWNT01000404.1-seawater-metagenome-genome-assembly--contig:-NODE-404-length-105188-cov-9.802942_pt1 | contig 105188 bp, 71 predicted proteins | sample MGYA00238136_ERZ651165 | MGnify/ENA primary metagenome ERZ651165 (study PRJEB26861, sample SAMN08777766) | seawater metagenome | isolation source: coastal seawater | place: USA: Florida | collected...
GGGTTTGGCGACTATAACTTACTAATTATTGGAGGACTTCATTTTTATTTTATCCCTTTAATGTTTATCGCAACTTGAATTAATTATATAATTATCCCTTCCCACCTCTACGAACTCCTCTCCTACCCTTTTATAATACAAGGAATCCCATTTGAAGTCCACTCCGTACTCCAGCAGCAAATTCCAGGTGCTATCGCGAACAAAATCGGTGTTCTGGTATCGAGCTTCATGTCGAATGGTTTTGCCAGACGCAATTGTTGGCATAAACTGATTAGCATCTATAAAGTCGAAGCAAGAAATGCCTCCTGGTTCCAAATTTGCCTAAACACTACTAAAGAAGCCTTTTTTTGCCAGCCTCATCCAATATTTGGCTATAGGTTTGGTACTCATCTAGATAGTTGAAGAAGTTATCATACATAGCCTCATAAAACTCCGCTAATTCAGCGTATAACTCATTCATGAAACCTGATGTTTTGATATTAATGGTCGAATTCTTCGATCCTATAGAATCGGTAAATACCAAGTTAGCCAAGGCAATGGAATTTGCACTGGTGACTAGAGTTTAAGTTCCAGAATTCGTGAAGGAAGTCTTTACAACTTAACAAATTGCAAATAAGGACAGGCCGGGAACCTAGTGGGTTCCCCAGCGGCAATATTAAATACTCTTTTTGTAAAATAGCAGAGCCTAAGCTCGATCCAGTCTTGGATCCCGTTTATATTCGATTTTATATTCCTTCGGCGGGGCTAAGCCTTTTAGGTGCTTTACAAAATAATCCCACCTTCTCCGAGTCATGTAAAAGCTGTCAGCTCCAAAGCCATGTCGTGCATTGGGAAATATGATCAGATCAAAGTCTTTGTTAGCTTTTATCAAAGCATCAACAACTAGATTGGTGTTGTATGGAGGCACATTATCATCCATGCCACCATGTGCCAACAATAGTTTGCCTTTCAAGTTCTCAGCATATAGTTGATTAGCCTGAACTTCGTAGTTATTGACACCATCTACTTCTTCCATCAATCCAACGTAACGCTCACCCCAGTCATCTTCGTAGTTTCGGTTATCGTGATTCCCTGATTCGGAAATGCCAACATCGAAAAAGTCGGGATATTGAAACAGGGCAGTAGCTGTTGCAAAGCCCCCTCCAGAATGCCCCCAGATTCCTACATGTTCCAGATCCATATAAGGATGTTTTTCTGCCAACTGCTGCATACCTGCTATTTGATCAGGTAAAGTGTTGACTGACATATTGCCATAGCATTCGTCATGAAATGCTTTTGAACGCCCGGGGTTACAACTGCCTTCAATGGCGACCACAACAAAGCCCAACTCTGCCAAGGCCTGATGATCTCCTCTACTTGGCCGGAAAGACCAGGACCCTACACTCCCACCCTGCGGACCTGGATAGATGTAATTGACGACAGGATACTTCTTTTTGGGGTCTAGGTTGCTGGGGGTAAATACTAATCCGTATAAGTCATACTTGCCATCTGCTGATTTTACGGTGACAGGATTCGGTGCTTTCCAACCAGTTGCTATTAGCCGTGAAATATCTGTTTGTTCCAATTTCTCAATCAAATCGCCATCTAAGTTGCGGAGTACTGAAATGGGCGGAACATCCGGTTGAGAGTAATTGTCAATAAAGTATTTGTACTTAGGTGAAAACCGAATGCTATGAGTCCCATCTTCCGGGGTGAGTAATTTCAAATTCTTGCCAGATAAGTCTACACGATACAGATGACTGAAATAGGGATTACGATCTACCTCCCGCCCATTAGCCTCGAAATACAAAACACCCTTTTTCTTGTCAATATATTTGAGGCGAGTGACTACAAAATCGCCCTTGGTAATTTGGTGCTTAAGTTGACCACTTAAAGCATCATATAGATATAAGTGTCCCCAATTGTCACGTTCGGAATACCAAATGATCTCGTTGTTTGCTTCGAGGTAGTGCCAATTGATAGCCCCTTGCCCCGATTCATATTGGGTGGCAACCTCCTCTTTGAATATTTCTTTTACCTTTCCTGTTTTGGCATCCGCAATCCTTACCTGAGCAATCTTGTGATCTCGCGAAGAGGAAACAAACACCAACTGTTTGCCATCATTTATCCATTGATTATCATCAAATGCACCGGAGCAGGAAATATCATCACACAAGGTACCTCGACGATCGTCGGAAGGCATGTCAAAACGAATCATTTTATCATTGTCGACCTCAATAATGACACGCTCGATCTGGATAATCTTTTCATCCTCTGGTAAGGGGTATTTCCAGCTTTTTATCTTAGGAGCACCGACATTAGTCCTTACTAAGTGCATATCGGATACATGTCGCTGATCTTGTTGATAAGTGGCTATCTTCTTAGAATCCGGAGACCATAAAACGACGGGACGTTCACTTTGTCGCCAACCCGCATTATCAGTAGCATACCCATAATTTTCAATCCCATCTGTGGTTAATTGCTTTTCTGCCCCTGTCTTTAAGTTCCTCATCCATAGATTCCAGTCTTTAATGAATACTACTTTTGACTTATCAGGTGAAAGGATTTCCTTACGTCTATTGTAAGAAGGTCTTTCTGCTTTCTTCGTGAGCATTTTGTCCAACTCAGCTTTTGAATCAAAGGTCCGTTTCTTCTTTTCCTTAATGTCGTAATGGACGAATTCTACGCCATCCTTAACGAGTATTCTATACCAAAATCTATCATCGGATTCCCAATTTGGCCGGACATTCATCCGGTCAATATGTTGGGAGGTATTAAAGGATAGCTGGGTTTCGGCCTGCTTGTAGGTTTCGGCTGATACCTGATCTTGGGCTAAAAGAAATTGGTGAATTGACAAAAAGATTATGAAGGGAAGAATCCTCAATTTCATTGCAAAACTAGTTTTGGTTAACTCGAACTAAAGGTAGTATTTTACCAGGAGCGGAGTGTTTTATTGTTGTTGAAATCTAACTCGGATAGGGTTTAGTAATGCTCTACCTACATCCGAGTAGCTTGAATACGATCTACCATATCTAAAAGACTCAACATGTGATCTGTTTTCTTTAATTCAAAATGCTGTAGTGTCACGAGATTCAGGTTCTTTTCCGACATCAATTGATGGAATTGGCCAGATAAATTGTACAAGTGATTTTCCAATCTGCTCTCTTTCACTTTTTGCACTGCCTCATCGATAAAAGACTCCACCTCTCCAACCATGATTTGTTCCCGCCATTGTGTGGCCTCTCCGGCTAGTTCTTCTGGAATCTCCTTGCCTTTGTCATATTCTTGTTTTTCCCTGTACTTGATTAACTGTATTTGATCCTGATATATTCTTAACCACTGCTTCTGTTCGACAATGTCTTCGGTATTATCATCATCCGTATTATCCAGTTTAAGGCCTTTCAAGTTCACTTCCAGGATGTCTATTGCTTTCGATAGTAATACCTTTTTAGCAGCTTCTGTTTTCTGCGATTCTCTTCTTGGAATCTTTGTAAGGTTTTCATGCAAGGCGTATTCGTTCGCTATGTATTCACCAATATCACCAGGTTTGATAAGGATATTGATCAACCATTTTCGCACGGATTCAAACATATGCATTTGATTCTTGAGGCTTGCTAATGTGAGCTTGATCTAGAAGTGCCTATTGCTGCATAAATTGGGCGACGATGTCACTAGGATTCTCTAGCTGTTTCCATTCCGTAGGTCGGACAAAATCTTGTCCTGATAGTAGCACCTGCGCCTGAGGATACTTCTCCTTGATAAGCCCCCAAGTGGTATCCTCCCAATGAGCCTTATCCTTCTCCAACAAGCCCACACCTTTTAACGGACCTGAAACGGCCCTACCAATTAAAGGCCACCAAAGGCTTTCCGTGTCTCTATCCCATAGCACGAATCCATCGAGTCCACCCCAAACTTCATCATCAAAATAGGTGTAACCGCTTAAAGCAAAAGTGAGTTCTTGATCACCGTACTGCCGACTATAGATGGCACCTAAGTCAGCAAGAATACAATATACCGCCATGATCGGTTCACCATTCAGCTCATCATTGACGACCTCGTGTCGAGTCAGGTCCTTAACCGAATAGGCCTTGACCTCGTCACCGGCATAGGCTAAGAGGAAGCGCTCTTCATCCTCCCATAAACTATCCGCCGCTGAAACGCTTATAAAACTAGGTTGCAAAAGTGCCGGGAAACGTTCCCTTCCAATTCCATAATGAAATTGTTCATTTTCCAATTCTAGATTGGAAATGTCAAAATGTTGAGATTCATCTTCTCCTCCGTAAAGCATCGGGACCTCTTCTCTCTCGAAGAATTTCCCATTTTCAATAGATACTGGACGCTTCTTTTTAGGGGTGACTTCTTCTTTTTTAGCTTCAACAGTGGCTTCCTGGGAGCCACTCTGCTGACAGGCGTAGGCAAGGCCAAGCAGAATTAATAAGCTTGCGAGTTTCTTCATCATTACTAGTTTTAATGCTTCAAGTTTACTTCGAGTAAATACCTGCACTTTGTAGCTTTTCCCATTCTTTCTTCAAAAACAAGGCTACAGCTTGTATCCCCTTTCGCCCAGCTAAACTACTCTTTTCAGCCTCGGAATTATAGTTGGTATTTGTATTTACATCGTAAAAGAAACGATCTCCGTTTTCATTTTCCAAAAACTCCATTCCAGCCACTTCAATGTGATTTGCAGCAAGGAAGGCTTCGCATTGCTCGATTTCAGGAATATGAAAGTTATCCAAAATGCTAAAGCTAGGAATTATGCGACCGGGTTGAGTAGGATCAAGCTCGCAAGCGTCAGCTGGACATAATTCAAAGCCTCCTCCAGTGAAAACTTGGACCGCATAGTAAAATTGACCACCAATGAATTCCATTCTTACAATGCGTTGATCTTTTGGGGGAATATATTCTTGGATCAAGAGAATGCCATCCACAGTTAATTCTTCCAAAGAAGTAGCTGCCAGAAAATCCTGGAATTCCTGAGTTGATCGAAATAGATGTACCCCCAAACCTTTGCCCCCTTGGTTGGGTTTGACAATAAAACCAAGTTGATCAAATCTCTGGCTAGCTTCAATGGCTTCCTTTTTTCCTAAGGCCACAAATGTTTCAGGGCCATTTAACCCTGATTGCCGTAAAGCCAAATGCTGAGCGGCTTTACTAATTTCCAGCTCTAAGGCTCTTTTCCCATTAATGATTCTACGACCAGATGCAACTAACCATTCTAGAATGGCAGCCATAAGGAATTTAGATTGCAAATGCCCTCGGGTATAGGATGATGCACTCATTTTACTGTAATAAATCCCTTCTGGCGCTGATGTATCTAGGGCAATCTGCCCAGTAGAGATATTCCACTCTTCATTGGGAACACCGACCTGATCCAAGGCTTCTTTAAGCGGATGATACCACTCTTCATTTTCATGCAAAACGTAGACTTTTGCGGCTTTTACCATAATAGCTAACCTTTTAGCAGTTCATCTGACGGTAGAATCTTGCTGTAATAATACTAATGTCTTACCAATATATCTGTTCTCTCTTGCAGGTGGAGAAAATAAAGGGTGGTAAAATACTGCGGAAAAGACTGGTCATACCATGATGTGGAAGGTGCTGGACATGGAAGAACAGAGCAGGGACACTCAGGTACTGACAAAAAAGATAACTCCGCAGTTAATATACTTTGACTTATCCTAGTCCTTGACTAGGTGTAAGGATAAATCTGGAAAACAGGACGGGAAATAGAACTCAGGACGAAAGAGGAGTATTTTGATTAATAGCGATGAGTTGTTTTTGAGGCTTTGAGAGGTAGCTTTTCAAAATATAGACACAAGCTAAGAACAGGGTGTAAATGAGAGTAGCTGGCATATGATGTTAAGTTTTAGGGATGTACTTCAAATGTTAGTTCAAAGTCTTTATTATATAATCTGTCTTAAAGACGAATAAATTGTGAAAGACCCTCAATTTCTTTTCTGTTTTGTCAGTCGGATGGCAACATTTGTATTTTAGTTGAATTTGTCCTGGACTAAGTCTCTACAGTAAAAATCTGGCATTTAGGCTAATTCATATGAGACCAAATCCAGATTTCATTTTCTTCCTAAGCTGATTTTTTGTAAATTTGGATTCTTACCTTTCTTCTCTATACACAACATTTTAGGTTAAACCCAATTTTAACATTACTTGATATTTTTAAATAAAAGCTGATTTCACAGCTATTATTCATCATAACTCATCTATAACATGGCTATTTTCAATCTTACTATTAACGGAAAAAAGCACCAGGTAGATGTTGCGCCTGAAACACCTGTCCTTTGGGTGTTGAGAGATCACGCAAATTTGGTTGGAACCAAGTTTGGTTGTGGTATCGGACAATGCGGTGCTTGCACTATCCATATCGATGGTGTTGCCACTAGGTCTTGTTCCTTACCCGTCTCCGGTGCGGCAGATAAAAAGATAATAACGATCGAAGGACTTTCTGAAAGCGCTAATCACCCGCTACAGGAAGCTTGGATAGAACACGATGTTCCCCAGTGTGGTTATTGCCAAGCTGGACAGATTATGAATGCGGCTTCTTTATTGAAGAGCAATCCCAACCCAACTGATGCAGATATTGATGCTGCGATGAATGGTAACATCTGTCGCTGCGGAACCTATGTTAGAATTAAGGCCGCAATCAAAACTGCTGCTGATAAGATGAGTTAACCCGGTCCGCTTGACATTACAGTATAATAGCTGAATGCAAAGTGTTGAGGAATTAGTTTTTATCCTTCATTAATTCAAAAGACTATCATGACTTTAATTAGAACTACATATAATCGGAGGTCCTTTCTAAAGGCTTCGACTGCCGCCGGAGGCGGAATGGTCCTGGGCTTTAGTTGGCTGGCTTCTTGTACGCCAACTGAGGCAGAAATCAAGAGCATGCCTGAGGCGTGGTTTGATATCAATGCCTTCCTTAAGATCGGTGATAATGGGATTGTTACCATCATGTCCCCTAACCCTGAGATCGGGCAGAATGTGAAGACGGCCATGCCAATGATTATAGCAGAGGAATTGGATGTGAGTTGGGATGATGTCATTGTAGAGCAAGCTCCATTGGACACTCAAAAGTATAAGCGCCAACTAGCAGGTGGAAGTCAATCTATTCGTCAAGGCTGGGAAAGCCTGCGCATGGCAGGAGCTACTGCTAGAAGAATGTTGCTAGAAACTGCGGCTAAGGAATGGGAAGTAAGCGTAGATGAATTGACGACTTCTGAAGGTGTGATCAAGCATGAAGCATCAGGTAAATCTGTAGGGTATGGTGAAATTGCTTCGGCAGCTGGAGGTATGACAGTTCCAGAAGAGGTGCCATTGAAAGATCCAAAAGATTTTAAGATTATCGGTACCAACCGCAAGAATGTAGATGGTCCCAAGATCATCCAAGGAGAGCCCTTGTTTGGTTTAGATGTCCAAAAAGAAGGTATGCTGATCGCCATGATCGAGCACCCACCTGCTTTTGGTATGAAATTGAAATCAGTTGATGCCGCAGCAGCAAAGGCTATGCCGGGGATCAAGGACGTCATTACCGTTAATACTACAGTTGAGGATAGACAATGGTCTGACACCAATGCCTTTACAGAATTAGTGGCTGTCGTAGGTAATACTACATGGGAAGTGATGCAGGCTAAGAAAGCGCTGAAGATTGAATGGGAAGAGGCTTCTAAACTGGAAAGCACTGCTGGACATGACGAGGAACTCGATCGCCTACTGGCTAAACCAACGGCAGAAGCTGCCAGAAAGGACGGGAATCCCGATGCCGCATTTAGGAATGCAGCACAAGTCATAGAGCGCACCTATACGGCTCCTTTCCTGGCACACAATACAATGGAACCTATGAATTTCTTTGCAGATGTCAAAGCTGACAGTGCAGAACTCTTAGGTCCTATTCAGACACCAGAATTTCTGAGCAAATCTGTTTCAAGCATTTTGGGTATCCCGGAAGAGAAGATTGCAATTGGAATGACTCGAATGGGCGGTGGCTTCGGTCGGCGTTTATACGGTCATTTTGGCGTGGAAGCGGCAGTGATTTCACAGCAAGTGAAGGCACCTGTGAAGCTAGTCTATACACGAGAGGATGACATGACACAGGGTACTTACCGACCAGACTACAAAGTGACCTATAGAGCTGCTTTAGATGCCGAAAACAATCTGATTGGCTTCCATATCAGAGGAGCAGGTACAAATGGTAGCCCAGTATTTGCCAATAGGTACCCTGCCGGAGCAGTAGAGAATTACTTGGTAGAAAACCACAATAAGGAATCTAATATTTCTACTGGTGCTTGGAGAGCTCCTCGTTCGAATTTCATCGCTTTTGCAGAGCAGTCATTTTTGGATGAGGTGGCAGAAGCAGCAGGAAAGGATCCGATTGAATTCCGTTTAGAGCTTTTCGATAAAGCCGCTGAAAAACCAGTTGGTGAGCGCAACGATTATGATGCGGCACGATATGCTGGTGTTTTAAAACTGGTGAAAGAAAAGTCTGGCTGGGGCAAGGAAACGCCCGGTGTATACCGAGGAGTTTCAGCCTACTTCTGCCATAATTCCTATGTGGCTCAGGTGATAGATGTGGTGATGGAAGATAACCAACCGAAGGTACAAAAGGTTTGGTGCGCGGTAGATTGTGGTATTGTAGTGAATCCAATGTCTGCCTTGAATCAAATTGAAGGTGGTATCGTAGATGGTATTGGACATGCCATGTATAGTGCCCTTTCCTTCAAAGATGGTGTGCCTGAACAGAACAATTTCCACACTTATCGATTGATTCGCCATGGAGAGGCTCCGATGGCCATTGAGACGCATTTCGTAGATAATGGCATCGATCCTACAGGTTTGGGAGAACCTTCTCTTCCACCGATCGCTGCAGCATTAGCTAATGCCATTTCTAAAGCTACAGGAGAAAGACTGTATCAGCAGCCATTCATCAAAAACAAAGCTATGCTTGGATAAGCAAAGTTTGAGGTTGATATAAAACTTGCCCCTACATTCGGATTGTGAAGAATGTGGGGGCGATTTGTTTTCACCTTATTCTTCGAAAGAATTATAATACAGACATGTGGGCTTGTTTAGCTTAATGTATAGGTAGGGCATCCCTGAAAATGCGTTAAGAATCAGCCTTTCGGAATAATATTCTGGAAGGCTGATTTTAATTTTAGGGCGATTGAAGGGTAAATAGGTAGTGTTGCGGTGATGTCAGGACTTTGAGTGATCAAAAGCATAATTTTGCGCATAGCTCCGCCATGCTTTTGTCGTACAATTCAGTTCAAAAAGAGGTCATGCAGCTATCGGCGGCGCCTTCTGATTGGCTAGACGCTTGGCGATTTTGGAGGCTGAAGCTGTCCAGATACCAAAGCTAATCCAGAGGGTTTCTGTGGCGGCGGTGCGGGCTCCTACTTTTTGTAGACCATAATGCAGTTTTTCATTGCCAAAAGCTCCTTCCATTAGACAAGCTCTAGCTTTGGACAGGATGCCTCGCATATGATCTGCAGCAGTAGGTTGCTTGGGCCTTCGCCCTTTTCGAACAAAGTTAGTAGCGATGCCATTGAGGGTACAAAACTTACGATTAGCATTATTGGCATAGATCTGATCGGCTCCCAGCTGACGGCAAGTTGAGAAGTATTGCTGAGCTAGTTCTACTGTACTTTTTAGTCGGATGCCCTCATTGAAGGCATCAAAAGACAGATATTCAATAAAGCTGATGCCATCTACCTGAAAACAGTGCACTTTAGCTCCAAATTCAGTCCGCTTGGTTTCCTTCCCTCTAATAATGGGACGGATATAGGGTTTAGACAGACTTACTATACGGCCTTTAATCTTAATTTCAGGATCATCAAAGCGGGCTTGTTGCTGTTGATAGACCAAGCGCACTATTTGTAGTCGTTCATAAGTGCGTTGCTTAAGTAAAGCACCATGTTTGAAGATCAAATAATCCCATTGGTTTAGACCTTTAGCCAACAGGTATAGTAAGCTACGCCGTCGCTTTTTCTCCAGCTTATGTGTTTTACGTCTGCGCTTCTGATAGCTAATGAATGCCAGGTGTTGCTGTTTTTGCTTTCGACGCGGTCTACGAATCGATAATCGCTTACAATGTTGATCAATCAAGCCCCAAATCCACTCACAACACTCCCACAACAGTTTTACATCTGTTGGATAACGCAGATGACTCTCATAACAGGTCGCATCCATCAAAACCGCCTGTGTGTTTTGCATATGGGGCTGCCAATGCTTGGCTAGTAGGGCTTGAAATGAAGCATAGTCTATATGCTGAGCTAAGTATCGGCGCCATCGACCTACTAAATCTTGATCTTTGATCCACTCTCCGGGCCCTAACCGAATACCGCAGAAATACTGTAATACCCAATCTGAGTTCAAGCGATCTACCAATTTAGCGTCACTCAGATTTAGGTAGGACTTCAGTACTTGCAGCGCAATGCCACCAGCAACACTCAATCGAGCCTGCCGACCCAAGCCTGAGCCTTGAGGAAACAAGCTCGCTAGTTCTTGAAAAGGAAAGGATTGATAGAGTTGACCCAAGGGCGTAGAAAGGAATTTGCCCCAGCGTAGATCGCGTCCAAGTCGATCGGCAAAAAGTAGATTTTCCAAATCTAATTTGGGTACTTTGGGTTAACGAATATTTTGTCTTCCCCGAATTTAGCCTTTTTAGGCTGTTTTCGGGGAATTTTACACCCAAATTTAAAGGCCAACTACTTCGTAGTCAGCCTTATATCTATTTTCAGGGACGCCCTAGGTATGCTTGGGCTTACATCCTATCCTGTTACAATTGTCTTCAAGGCATCCACTAAATAGTCGACGTCTTGCTTAGTCATATAAATGGCCAATGAAACCCTCAATCCATTAATTTCGTGTGAACTAATTGGCCGGCAGTCTATTTTGTAGTTGCTACTCAACTTGCTTTTTAATTCCCTGGCCACCTGTCCCACGACTTCCACAGTTTGGATGCCAGCAGATAGATCATCAGATTCTGGCGTTTTAAATACAAACCTGCTGTCGTCTGCCAAGCTATTTCTGAAATACTTCTTGAGCTCATAGACTCGATTCTGAATGCGCTCCTCCCCTATTTGGTCTCGGTACTCCAAGGCTGCTCCCAAACCTAAAAGTTCAGGTAAGTTTCGGGTATTATAGTTTTCAAACTTTCGTATGGTATTGGTGCCATAACCTCGGCAAACAATTAAGGGTTTTAACCTAGATTGTGCTTCCTGCCGAGCGTAGAAAATGCCGACTCCTTTGGGAGAAAAAAGCCATTTATGACTGCTGGAAGTGAAATAATCACAACCTAGATCATCCAGATCAATTTTAAACATTCCCATGGACTGGGCCCCATCAACGGCCACCAGTATGCCATGTTCATGTGCCATCTCGGAGATCTCCTTTACAGGTAGCATCATTCCATTGGTATTTGTGACATGTACAATGGAAATCATTCGGGTTTTAGAGCTGATGGCCTTTCTGAATCGATCGACAACTTCCTCTTTGTTTTTTGGCATCAAGGGAAGATCTACCGTTGTAAGCTCTATTCCTTTTGATTCTTGCCAATATTTCCAAGGAATCCTGGCACTTGTATGTTCGTGGTTACTCAATAGAACTTCTTCGCCTTCTTTGAGCTCCATACTTGAGGCGATCAGATTCATACCTTCAGTGGTGTTATGAATCAACGCGATAGTTTCTTCCGAAACACCCAGCATATCCGCTGCCTTTTTCCTAACCTGTTCTTTGTTGTCATCCCAACCTCCCCACATATACTTGGATGGAAAGGCATCTAGGGTGCTCCTGAATTTGTTGGTGGCATTCACTACATAATCTGGGCAAGTTCCTAGAGAGCCATTATTAAAATACCTGAGTCCTTCTGCCAGAGCAAAATTGCGTTTGACTTTTTTCCAGTAATTTTCGTCTACATCTGGACTTCGCAAAGCGGTAAACAACGCATCACGGTCATCCTCTAATGCCTTTAAATCAACGGGAGAAAGTACAGCAGCACCTGCAAGGCCGAGTATGGATTTTTTGAGCCAAGTCCTTCGTTTTATCATGTCTTACTATTTAAGGAACTGAAAGGGGATTGAATTCATTTTGCATAATGCCGACTCAAAAAAGAGGTAGGGAGGCCTCAGGTGAAATATTCTGAGGCGCCCCTCTCTGGTCTTGACCCTTAGCTTCTTGTTTTCTTGCGTTTGACACCAAGAATACTTTGCTCTTCAACAATCTTATTGAATTTCTGTACACTTTCTTCAATCGCTTTTTCAACTTCAACTTTAAGTGTCCCCCATTCTTCTTCCAAATCGCCCCAGCGATCATATGCTGCCTTGTTGGGTTTTCCTTCCCGACCACCAGATATATAGCCATCTGGCCCAGTTACATAATTATATGTCTCTATGAGTTGATTATCTAGTTTTGGTGCAAAGCGAATTGGGTCCTGATTGGACTTATTCTTGGTTTGCATCAACTGCTCTTCGTAGCTAGTCAAGCTCTCTGTCAGCGTTTTAGCTAAATTCTGAACCTCTTCACTGTCAGTTTGTCCTTTCAGCCAATTGATTTGTTTCTTAATGCTTTTGATCTCGGCAATAGATTCATGGACTTCATTGATGGCATCCCGCAATTCCAATCCCAATTTCAATTGATCTTGATAATCCTGTGCACTGATTTCGTCAGCAATTCGAGGATCCTCTCGCACTTCGATACTTTGTGTATAAGATTGACCGTTGTAAGTTAACTTTGCATCATAGGTCCCTGGGGGTGCTTTCACTCCACCAGTGTAACCCCAGACGATCGTTCCGTCCACCAAGGTTGGGCCTTCATAGGTCAAATCCCAGTTGAAGCGTTGCAATCCAGCCTTTATTTTCAAAATCGGTGTTTTGTGTTTCTTGGCTGTAGTGGTATCACTGGAATAGGTTCTTACTACTCTAGCTTGCTCATCAATGATCTCCACCGTGACTTCACCCTCGGCTTTATCCTTTAAATGATAATGTAGAATGGCTCCGCTGGGCTTTGCTTTGGGGGCATATTCAGCTAGAAATCCCACCCCTTTATCATTGACCTTGTAAGCAGGTCGAGGTTCAAATAAATGCGCTTCTTTTGCAGCCAATTCCTTATCGATAACATGCAGAGGGGTAATGTCATCAAGTATCCAGAAAGATCTACCTTGAGTCGATAACACTAGGTCTTGTTGATGAACACGAAGGTCTGTGACGGGCGTAATGGGAAGGTTTTGCTGCAAAGTTTGCCAATGCTTTCCTTCATCGAAGGAGACAAAAACCCCAAATTCGGTACCAGCATATAACAGCCCCTTACGTTCTGGGTCTTCCCTCATTACTCGTACGGGAAAATCAACAGGGATGCCATTTCTACCATTTGTAAGCAAGGTCCAGGTCTTACCATAATCATTGGTCATAAAAATGTACGGCTTGAAGTCATCAAAACGATACTTTTGCACAGCTGCAAAGGCCCTCCCTGCTTGGTGACTTGACACTTCAATCTTATTGACAGTACCATATTGAGGCATTTTAGGAGGAGTGATCTCCTGCCAACTTTTACCAGCATTTTGTGTCAGATGAATACGCCCATCATCCGTACCTGCCCAAACTGTATTAGCATCATGTGGGTCTACTACGATCTCAAATACTACATTATAGATTTCGACGCCGGTAATGTCATGATTAATGGGTCCCCCAGAATAATCCTGATGCTCTGGCGTATTGGTACTTAGGTCAGGACTAATCACCTCAAACGTTTTACCTCCATCTCTCGAACGATGTACATGCTGGGAGCCGTGATAGACTTCATTTCTATCATGTGGAGAAACTGCCATTGGCGATACCCACTGGAATCGGTACTTCAGATTCTTAGCCGCCTCCCCTAATTGTAATTGCGGATAGGCCATGATGTTCTGCACTTGATCCTGTGGCAGATCATAACGATCCATAGCTCCACCATAACATCCTGCATAGATCACTTCCGGGTGATCAGGGTGTAATGCAATGGGTCCTGTCTCGCAACCGCCTACTGAATACCAAAGCTGTTTCGGATGCAGCGTATTGTTCGAAGCCCATGCTGGAACGCTAATGGTTGTATTATCCTGTTGAGCGCCATAGAGTCGATAGGGGAATCCGTTATCTACTACTACTCCATACAATTCTGCGGTAGGTTGATTGTGATAGGTAGACCAGCTTTTACCAGCATTTAGGGTGACTTGTGCTCCTCCATCGTCAGCAACAATCATGATTGACGGATCTTCAGGATTTATCCAGAGATCATGAATATCTCCATGTGGAACCGGAATATTCTTATACGTCATGCCCCCATCTACTGATCGATATAGGCTAGTGTTTAAAGCGTATACTGTATTGGGATCTTTTGGGTCTGCTACCATATGTGTATAGTACCAGGCTCGCTGACGCAACTTATTCTCTTTATTGATTCGCTTCCATGTTTTTCCGGCATCGTCTGAGCGGTAAACACCTCCAGCTGGTTCGGCCTCAATGATAGCCCACACTCGATCTGGATTGACGGGAGAAACGGTAATTCCAACCTTCCCTGTCATACCCTCCGGCAGTCCGCCTTCCAATTTTTTCCAAGTATCTCCCCCGTCCATTGATTTATAAACACCGCCTTCTATGGAACCGCTAATGATTGACCAAGGTTTTCGTTCGGCACGCCACATACCTGCATAGATTTCTCTAGGATTTTGTGGATTCATGGCCAGCGATACTGCTCCAGTAGAATCTCCAAGCTGCAATACAGCTTCCCAATCAGCGCCCCCATTTTTAGAGCGATAGACGCCTCGTTCTTTGTTGGGACCAAATAGATGGCCTAGTGCGGCCACATAGACCAAATTTGGGTCCTTTGGATGGATTCGGATTTTTCCGATCTGTCCTGCCTCGCGCAAACCGGTGAATGACCAAGTCTTGCCACCATCATCAGATTTGTAAACCCCTCTACCTGTGGAAGTATTCCCTCTTGGATCAGCAGAGCCAGTTCCTACGAAGATGACGTTAGGATCCGTCTCTGCGATGGCTACAGCTCCGATAGATCCCCCAAAAGAGCCATCTGTGATATTGCGCCAATTGGTTCCAGCATCATCCGTTTTCCAAACTCCCCCCCCAGTCGATCCCATTAAAAATTGGAAAGGCTTTCCGGGAATACCAGTTGCTGCCGTAGATCGCCCACCTCTGAATGGGCCGGCCATTCGGTAAGCCAAACCACTGTAGGCCGAACTATCAATCAACATATTAGAATTGCTGGACTGTGCAGCAATTGGATGAGTATCCAAACAAAAGAAAAGGGCAACAAAAAGGATGCCCACGAAATTAAGAGTTAGGGCTTTTCTCATATTGTTCTGACATTAATTAAATGAGGACCTAAAATAAGAAATGTTTCGTGCTAACCTAGGGAGGATATTGCCCGAGATTCAAACCTTTTATAGAATCCGTTGAATCTGTTTAGATGAAAGACAAATAGCGCTAAAAGTAATCCTCCTCGGCTTACGTATATTTGTATATTAATGGCGCTAAACAACAAACTCATGACGCATTTAAGAAACAGAAGACTATTTATCAAACAAACTAGCAAAGCCTTACCCGCGCTTGCCTTAATGAATATATGGGCCTGTCAGAACGATAATACAAGTACTGAATCAAGTAATATGGATTCCTCAGAGCAAACACCAGATCAAGATCTATTTTTCAAAATTTCTCTAGCACAATGGTCTTTAAATCGGGCTTTTAAGGCCAGTGAATTAAAAGTCGAAGATTTTGCAAGTATCGCCAAAGATGATTTTGGTATTACTGCCGTAGAATATGTGGCTAGTATGTACCAGGAGCAGGTTGGGAAAGATGCTTATTTCATAGACCTTAATCGTCGTGCAAAGGAAATCGGGGTAAAGAATCTCCTCATGATGGTAGATGAGGAAGGCGATTTGGGTAATCCTAATGACAAGGACCGGCAACAGGCGGTAGAGAATCATTACAAATGGGTGGAAGCTACAAAGTTGTTGGAAGGACATACCATGCGTATCAATGCCTTTGGGGAAGGGAGTAGTGAGATAGTTAGCGCAGCCCTAGTGGACGGCTTGGGAAAACTAGCAGAATACGCCCAAAAAGAAGGAATCAATGTCGTGATTGAAAACCATGGATTGTTTTCCTCAGATGCAAAATGGGTAGCCAATGTGTTGACACAGATAAACATGGATAACTGTGGTACACTACCTGATTTTGGTAATTTCTGCACGGCAAAGAAATGGGGGAGCACGCAAAACAACGACTGTGAAGAAGCCTATGATAGATATTTAGGGGTACAAGAAATGATGCCTTTTGCCAAAGGTGTGAGTGCAAAATCTTATGACTTTGATGAAAACGGGAATGAAACCATCATTGATTACAAGAAGATGTTGAACATCGTCAAAACAGCAGGATACACCGGATATATCGGAATCGAATACGAAGGAACGAGATTGAGCGAACCAGACGGAATTCGAGCAACTAAGGCACTGTTAGAACGCTTAGGGCGAAGCTTATAGTAGTCGTCCACAAGTAGTACCCTTTATTTAGGGAGTAATGCCTGCGATATTTAAGACGAAGGCACTTCGTCCATGTGTACCAGCTACAAGATCTAGTTCCCGCTCTTGTATGACCAGGTCATATACGGCACAACTAGGTATGGAGTTGGACAGAGAATGCCACTCCTTTCCCCCGTCCAGTGTAACATAAACTCCCAGGTCGGTTCCAATATATAGGATATTTTTATCCCTCGGATCCTCGGTGATCACATTGACAGGTTCGGGAGGTAAATTCCCCGAAAGGGAAGTCCAGTTCTCACCCATATCAACAGATTTGTAGATATAGGTCTGAAAATCATCGTCGCGATAACCCGTAAAGCTTGCGTAAAAGGTATTCGGGTCATGTCTGGATATACGTACCCGGCTTACCCACTTATCTGGCAAGTTGCCATCGATTTGAGTCCAGGTTTTACCATCGTTGGCAGTGTATTGTAAGTTGCCATCATCTGTACCGATAAGAAGATGTCCTTGGGCATGAGTGGATTCAGAGATGGAAGTAATGGTCCCAAAAGGTACATTTCCCTGTTTTTCCGGTCCTGGCTGTGTCGATAGATCGGGGCTAATGACATTCCACGAATCTCCACGATTTAAGGATTTCAACATCATTTGACCTCCATAATATAGTATTGTTGGATCATACTTCGATAGGATAAAAGGAGTCATCCAATTATATCTATAAGGTGCTTCGCCTTTCGGAGCTTTGGGTTGAATAGCTGCTGTTTCTCCGGTTTTCATGTTCTTTCTCCTCAAGGCACCAAATTGATGTTCATAATAAATCACATCATGATTTCCGGGATCACGTTCCGTAAAATAACTATCCCCACCGCCCCAGCGATCCAGATAGACCTGCTTCCACGGATCTCCCACACCAAACTCTGTAAGTCGATCTTTTACATCATGTGTACCGGGCCCTACCAAGGCGGCACAATCCTGTGTACCACCATAAATATTGTAGGGTTCGTCATTATCTACAGAAACCGCATAGAATTCGGCAATGGGCAGGTTGTTATAATGCAGCCAATTGGATCCCTGGTCCCACGAAACGTAGAATCCGCCGTCATTCCCAAGTAATAGTCTTTTGGGATTGCTGGGGTCAATCCACAATTCATGCATATCCAAGTGCATACCGCGGATATCATTCGGAAGGATGTGAACAATTGTTTCGCCGGCATGATCAAAGGTCTTGCCTCCATCCTTGCTGTGCACCAACTGCCAACCGGGTACAAAGAGCTCATCTTCATTCTGTGGGGAGACTCGAACGAGGCAGAAATCATAGCCAATGCCAGTGATGAAAGGCCCTTCATGTGTTTTTGACCAAGACTTTCCTTTATCATTACTTCGGTAGAGTTCCCCGCCAATGCGACCACGCCTTTGTGTGGTATCAGGAGTCTGATTGTCCATTATCGCATAAATCACACTCGGATTGGAGGGTGCTATGGACAAGCCAATGCGCCCTACATGATCGCTTGTGGGCAAGCCATTGGTGAGGCGCTCCCAATTTTTTCCTCCATCAATCGTTTTATAGATTCCGCTCCCTTTCCCAGCAATTTGGTTATCCCAGGCCTTCCGCTCCCTTTCCCATGTCACGGCGTAGAGGGCTTGAGAATCTTCAGGATCCATAACTATGTCCACCACGCCTACCTTCTCTGAGATATAAAGAGATTTCTTCCAGGATTTACCGCCATCTGTTGTTTTGAAAACACCCCGTTCTTCGTTATGTGAGTAATTATGCCCTAGAGCTGCTGCATAAACGATATTCGGGTTCTTGGGGTCTATCACAACTTTTGGTATATGGTATGAATCTTCCAATCCCATATGTTGCCAAGATTTACCCGCATCAACCGATTTAAAAATCCCTAATCCCGAATAAGAGCTTCGTGCCATAAGTACCTCACCCGTACCTAACCAAAGCACTTTGGGGTCGGAAGGAGCGATGGCCAAGGAACCCATGGCGAAGGTGGGCTGATCATCAAAAATGGGAGTCCAGGTCGTTCCGTGGTTATTGGTTTTCCAAAGCCCGCCTGATCCCGCTCCAACGTAAATTGTATAGGGCTCATCTGGATGACAAGCAATGGTTTCTATTCTACCTCCTTGTTGCTCAGGACCAACTGCACGCCACTTCAAGTCTTTGAATGAAGAATTTGCCTTCATTTGCAAGTGGATCTTCCATGATTCCAATCGGGCCTCCCCGCCTGTGACTGGGTCTTGACCCTGACCAGAAAGTGCAATTGGCAAAATACTATAGGCTACTAGGAAGAACATGAGAATGGAGCTGGTCTTTTTCATCGTTTTATTCTACTTGCTGTAAATAATTGTTCATCAGGTTTGTCTTCTGATAAAAGTAGAACATTTTGTCCTTTTGAGGAACCTAAATGAAGAGAGCCCCATGCACTGAACAACTTGCATGGGGCTCCATTCAGCTATTCAGGATGAATAACTACTTTAAAGACCGAATCCACTGAGCGATCTTCGTAGCATCAGCTCTTGGCACTTGTGGCATTGGAGCCATCGGAGTGGCATAACCGGGCCAGTTTTTCGGTTCTGGATTGTAAATTAGTTCCACAATGCGTTCTACGGAATAATTACGCTTGGCAATATCCTTGTAAGCGGGTCCAACTTGTCGCTTGCTTGGTTGGTGACAAGCGATACAAGTATTTTTCGTCAAGAGTGGCTGGATTTCAGCGTAAGTAGGGACTTTATTGACCGCAGCGGCCACAGCAGGCTTAGTTTTCTTTTTAGCCTTGGCCCCAAGCTTCTTTCGTTCCTTTTTGAGTTGCTCAGCCCGTAAAACTGAAGATCGGAAAGTAGACCAGTCCCCTCCCGCCATAGCCTCACTCTCCGGGATCTCATTTAAGGTGTAATAGCCCATAGGATGCAATATGGCAGTACTGTCCTTAGCGCTTCTGAGGCCAAAAACGCTCAACTCGTGCACATAGTACTGACGGAGGTTGTCAACTTTTAACCAAACCTTTTTACCGTCCTTGCTCAACTTTGCTCCGGTAATTCTAAGGCTATCCGTTTTGATCGTTGGGCTACCATAGACAGGATGATATTTGTAGACGTAACTTCGTCCCCCATAGTTATCAAGATCCTTAGCTGATTCTGGATCCACCTGCTCCGTAAATTCGATTTCAAAGCCATTGGACTTGGCTTTTACGGTTTTCATTTCAAATGGCATTTTACCGTTCCAGATCACTCGCTCTAAACCTGCTGTTCGATCTCCTGCACTACCCCAGCCTCGATTGGTTTCACCAACAAACATGGAGCCATCTTTGCCCCAAGTCATCCGTAAAACTCCGGATTGAAAACCGGAACGGAAATCAAAGGCCACCCCTTGATAAGTTCCATTTACTTTCTCCAAAGCCACCCGCATAATCTTACTTTGCCCTTGGTCACCGACAAAAAGTTGTCCGGCAAAAGGTCCGAATGCACCCGCTGTTTGATCTTCCAGTATTTCTGAATTGGAAATACCTAAAACACCATGTGGCAACCACACAGCTGGCAACTGAATTTCTGGCAACTCTTTCTTGACCTCATAGAGTAGATCTGGGTTTTCTTCGTTAAGAATATTATCGGGCTTGACGTAACGACCATTTCTCTTGATTTGGCGTTTATCTACTTTGGCATAAAATTGATCGGCTGTGAGCTTAACAGGAGAATTCTCTTCATTTGCCCATTTTAAACCAGCGGGATGTCCCGTAAAGCTGCCACGTTTTACATGCCAAATACCACCTGACCCCATCCAGTCTCCTTGGTTGTCGGTGTAGAAAAATTCTCCATCATAGATACCCAAGCCGCAAGGAGATCGCATACCCGTAGCCCATGGTTTCATCTCTCCATCTTCGGTGATTTGCATGGCCCAGCCCCTCCAGGGCACTCTGCTTTCACCACGCCACCATTCTTCATTCCCAAAAGCTACGTTACCGGTAACAATCATGCTACCGTCTGGCATAAACTTGGGGCCATAACTGTATTCATGGTAATGACCGGACAGTGGCCAGTCGAAGACGGTATGATATTGATCAGCGATTCCGTCGCCATCGGTATCTGATAGTTTGGTCAATTCTCCACGCTGAGCAATGTAAATGGCATTGTCTCGGGCGGCTAGTCCTAAAGGCTCATGTAATCCCTGGGCAAACAAGGTGAAATTGGGGCTCTGACCTTCGTACATATCTGGATTTTCCACCATCCACACATCTCCTCTTCGCGTACAAAGCGCGACCCTACCATCGTCCAAGGTTGCCATCCCTCCCACTTCCAGTAATATTCCTTCAGGAACGGGCAAGGTGACAATCTTATAGTAATCGGATTCTCGAGGCAGTCGCTCCGTATCCTGAGCTACCAGTCCGAACGTCAATAAAAGACAAAATATGGATAATATATATTTGATTTTCATGATATTATGGCTTTCTCCTACCAGTTTAAAGTATAACTAAATGAATCACTATCCAGCGGGCAAATCAGCTCTTTCTTTTCCCCCTGCTGACGAACCTTAAGTTCGACTAATTCGGCTGTGGAAATGTAGTAGCGTTGATCCACTACATACAAGCCCTTTTCAATCTCGATGATCTCTTTGCCTTCGGCTAATTTAAGCCAAAGCTTCTCCGTTCCTTGATTCTTTATTTCCAGCTTTCTAGTCAATCCTTTTGCCATGGGAGTGGGCTGTACAAAATCACTAATCGTTATCCCCTTTAGTTCATACTTAAAGCTCGGTAAGCCGGTCGAGGGATCTATTTCATACCCTATGTTCTTGAAGCCATCCCGCTCATCTAGCCCCGAAGGAAATGTTGCATTTTCATCGGATAAAACACCAAAAGAGTGTCCGGCAAACAAATAATTGACTGCGCCTCTTGGCCTAAAAGAGCCATCGCCCCGGTTGTTCCACATGGGAGTAGCATCAACGAAGGATCCTCGCCAAGAGCAAACTAGGTTTCCGGCTTTTGTATCATAAACATAGTGGGTGCCAGAAACGGTACCTACTCCAATCGTGTGCGTGAGCCTCTGTCGTCGATCTCCATTGAGATCTAGGAATGCACGCAATAACCTAGGGCGGTCTGCCACTTTAACGTAGATGGGACCATTTCGCCGACCGCTACTAGCCACTGCACTTGTTCCTGGGATGGGCCTGGGAAAGGATCCCATGTCATATAAACCCAACATCGGACTCCACCAGGGCTCGTTCTTATAGTAGGTCAGTTCAAAGTCATTGGCTCCTTTACGTAAGCGTACATTAAAAGTGGTCCGGCCATTGCCTTGATAATCCTTACTGATCACCTTGTTCCCCACACGTACTCGAACGCTGCCTCGGTAATTTATTCTAATAGGGTAATTCCCTTTCTCTGGAGCCACTAATTGTCCGGTGTACATGATGGCAAAGCGATCATCTAATTCCCCAACTTCCGTTGTCAATACAGCTAATTCTCCGGAGCGTTCTCCATCTTCCTTATATAAGGCATCAAGATTGGACTGCTCTCCACCATAATACTGGTAAGAAAGTCCTTCAAGTCTGAGGTCATTTTCCTGCAATTGTTTATAGCGGATGTTTCTAAAAGCTACCGTGCCATGATCTCCTTGAATCATTAGCGGACCTTTGGCCGCTTCATTTTTTTCTATGGGGCCTCCGGTGGGTAAAGGCACTGCCACATTTTCATGTATGCGAATGCCATTTAAGTCCACATAGACAAAGCGAGCGTTCGCGATCTTCTGGCCCTGGGCATTAAATTTTGGGGCCTTAAAAGCGATGGTCATGCGTTGCCAAAGCCCTGGAGCCTTTGCAGCATTGCTGAGCGGAGCTTTCCCCATATAAATCTTGCCCTTCTCTTTCTCCCAGTTGCGATGGATTCCCCCTAGGTCATAGGAAGACGCGGTGGATTTCTCCCAACTATCCAACAATTGAACCTCATATCGCCCTTGTAAGTAGATACCGGAATTGGAACCTTTGGGAATCATTACTTCCAGGTCAAGGAGGATATCTCCGTGCTCCCAGGTAGTGAGTAAATGGTCCTTTATGGTCTCTGTATTTTCATTTAGGAGAATACCTGTGCCATTAGAAGTCTCCACAGCCTTAGGCGGAGGTGGAGGAGGTGGTGGGGCCACCTCTGCTTTCTTCTTGCGCCTCTTTTTTTTCTTTTTCTTGTCTACTTCAACTGTAGGCTTGGGTGGTTCTGGTTTCTCGTGGATATCCACCCTCGGGTTCACCAGGATATCTCCTACGATTTTCCAGTTACCCGCTTGATCTCGAAATGCGGATAGATCTTCTAATTTCAAGGTAGCCCAATCTTTAGATTGCCCGAAGAGCAGTAGACTAGAGAAAACTAGAAGACTTGCTAATAGTGTTTTCTTCATGATAGTTGTAGTCGGTATTTCGAATTTGTAAAATATTTCGAGAGGTGAAAATAACACTTGCCCACAGGGAAGCACCATGATTATCACATTTTTTTAGGATAAATCTTGTCAGATGCTAGCAATAAGAAGTAGGGCACAAATGCCTTGGTCTCGGGGGTAAATAGAAAAGCCGAGCTGTGACGGAACGGGGCCAAAATCACAGCTCGGCTTAATACCTCCCTGAAAGGTATGAATTATTGCTCTACACGCCCAGCCTCATCTTCGAGGCCAGTCTTGCGCTTTCTAGACTTCACGTTCTCATTACCGAAAAGATAACTCATGCTAATACTCACTCGTCGGCTATCCCATCGCCCCTTACCTGAAGAAATCAATCCATTAAATTCAGATACGCCATCCCAACCCGTTTGGTAGAATAAGTCTGAGGCACTCAGGCGAACATTCAATTTGTCCTGCAAGAATTTTCGTTGCAAGCCAAGATCAAGGCTCCAGCTGGATTCATATTTGAAAACACCTCCCCATACACCGGGCCCGGAGTAATAGCCAGAGACTTCTCCGGTAAATCCTTTAGGCAAAGTAATCGTGTGTTGTTGATAAATGCTATAAGTGAAGGCTTGTACGTCTACGATTGCTCCGTCACCATAGTCCGCCTGATTGTCTAAATGTGAAGCGCTAAGATTGAAGTAGGCATTCCATCCCTTGGTGACCTGCGTAGGTGCGCTAATATTCAAGCTATAGATAGACTGTTCCGCCAAATTTTCCCACGTAATAAAATTGGATCTGGCGTCTGCCTCATCTGGTGCGATCAAGCGAGTGATTTGGTCGGTGGTTTTGCTATACCCTATTTTGAAATTATAGCGATATGCGAGTGTATATCCAATTTCAACATTATTTACGATTTCTGGACGAAGAAAAGGGTTGCCTTTTTGATAGGACAACTGACTAAGTTGATTGTTAAAAGGATTCAATACATTATAGTCTGGTCGATTGATCCGTCGTCCGTAATTCAGGGCAAGACTATGCTTCGGTCCGGCTTGCCAGGTAATTCCCGCACTTGGGAACCAGCTTAGATAGTTCAACTCTACAGGTGGTTCTTCTTTCTCTGGTAAAAAGGATTGCAAGTCTCCAGTTGCATCTGTTTGTTCTGCCCGTATGCCCGCTGAAAAGTTGAACTTCTTGCCTATTGCACGGCTATAATTAAAATAACCAGCATATACATTTTCTATGTATTCAAATCTATTAGACTGGTTATCATTTCTGCTAGGAGTATCATCCACGACGTCATACACCAAAAAAGAATTATCTGAAACTACTCGACTCAACTTGCTCCCCGCAGAAAAATTCCCGCCCCATAGCTGTTCTTCAAAATCCAATTTAAAAGTGTAAATATCAATATCTGTTGGCGTGTCAAAGGTGTTGATAATTTCAGTTAGCACGCGATCTTCTGCTGGATTGAAATATCGATTAGGCTGAAAGCGCTCGCTATCATTACGATATTTTCCGTAATCTAAATCAATGTTCAAGGATCTGCCCTTTGCATTGTCAAAGCGGTAGTTGATATTATAGGTATGCTGTCCTTTTTGATCTTCGGCCGTAGTATTAGCTACAAGGATGCTATCCAAAGCATTTGGAGCCGCTCCTGGTGCAATGCCAATCCGGCTAAGAGAACGACGATCTCCATAGAGTTGACGCTCGCTGACTAACAAACCCAAAGTATGCTTCGGAGCTACGAAGAAGTCTGCTCCAAAACGATAATCGTAAGTTTGCCACTCATTGCGTTCTCTGGCGATCTCACTCATGGCCAATCCATTTTGCATATTTTGGAAATCCATATTGTGATATATCGCTGCGTCCGACACACCAGCAGCTCCATAAAGATTGAGCCCCTTTTTGCGATAATTACCGCTGGCGTTCAAATTGGATCGTCCGTATCGGCCTTGACTATGCGTAGCATTCAAAGAGCCATTAGCACCCAGGTTTTTGTCCTTCTTCAATCTAATGTCGATGATCCCCGCATTACCTTCAGCTTCATACCTTGCGCCTGGATTACTAATAATATCAATGCGGTCTATTTGTTCAGCTGGCAAATTGAGCAAATAGCTACTCAGATCCTGCCCAGTCAAAGGCAACCGCTTGCCATCTACATAGAGCAGAACTCCCGCCCGTCCGAGGACACTAATATTGTCATTGTTATCTACGGTCACGCCAGGCGCCTTACGGAGCAGAGAAATGGCATCTGATCCTACACTATTGATAGTGCCCTGTACATTGAACACGGTACGATCAGGTTTGATCTCTACCAAGGCTCTGGTAGCCGTAACGGTAGCCTCGGTCAGTTCTACTGCTGTGCTTTGAAACCGCAGCACACCTAAGTTGAGGTTTTGCCCAGTAGTAATGGAAATATCTCTTTTCCAAAGGTCAGTAGCACCTACATAAGTAATTTGAAGGTTGTATTTGCCAGCTTTGAGATCCTGAATTCTGAATGTGCCGGTTTCATCTGTAGTTTCTACCTTGATTAAGGAACTATCTACGGCCGAGAATAAGGCCACATTGGCAAACATTACAGCTTCTCCTTGGGTATCCTGCACCTGACCCTGCATTTTAGCAGTTTGTGCACCCAAACCCAGTACGAGGAAGGAAAGAAAAAAAGTTAATACTGTTTTCATAAGTCGGGTTCTTTCACTTTTATTTTAAAATCCTAATAGCAATCGTCAAAATACGTGCCAGCCTCAGATAGTAAACTACTAGGTAGCACTCATCAGAGAAAAATACCTAGTGAACCAGCAATTGAGCGCAAAGCTAAACTTTTAGCGACTAATGAAAACAAGAAATCGATGAAGGAGGTTTTGAGGTAGAGGAAATCTTTTTTAAATAATTATGCCAAGATATCATGTACTACTTTGCCGTGTACATCAGTCAAACGATATCGCCTCCCCTGATGCTTAAAGGTGAGTCTTTCGTGATCGATTCCTAGCAGGTGCAGCAAGGTAGCCTGAAAGTCATGAACATGTACCGGATCTTGCACTACATTATAACCCAGTTCATCCGTCTGGCCATAACTGATCCCAGGTTTCACACCACCACCAGCCATCCACATGGTGAAGCAGCCTGGATGGTGATCCCTTCCGTAATTATTGGCCGTGAGACGCCCTTGAGAAAAACTAGTTCTACCAAATTCGCCACCCCAAACGACCAGGGTATCTTCCAATAAACCTCGCTGCTTAAGATCTTTGATCAGTGCTGCAGTGGCTTGATCAGTCCCTTGAGTTTGCTTCTTTAGGCCGCCAGGGAGGTTTCCATGTTGATCCCATCCCATGTGATATAACTGAATGAATTTCACATCTCTTTCTGCAAGGCGTCGAGCAAGTAGGCAATTAGCTGCATAGGTGCCTGGTGTCCGGGCATCTTCACCGTACAATTCATAGATATAGTCTGGTTCATTTTGAATGCCTACCGCTTCAGGAATAGAAGCTTGCATCTTAAATGCCATTTCGTAGTTCTCAATTTTGGAGTCGATGGCAGGATCACCCCATAGAGATTGCTGATCATGATTCAGAGATTGGATGAGATCTAAAGCCCTTCTGCGGTCCTCCGTATGGATTCCATAAGGATTATTGAGGTACAAAACGGGGTCTTTACCGGCCCTGAATTGCACGCCTTGATGATGCGATGGCAAAAAACCACTACCCCAAGCCGAGGCATTTAAAGGCTGAGCCCCTCCTCCTTTTGAGATCAATACTACAAATGCTGGCAAGTTCTCATTTGCGCTTCCCAATCCATAGTTTAACCAAGAACCAATGGAAGGCCGGCCGGTCTGTTGTGAACCAGTCTGGACAAACATAACTGCGGGTTCATGATTTATTGCCTCTGTATACAATGACTTGACAATGCAGAGTTCATCAATAATTTCGGCTGTATGGGGCATAAGTTCACTTATCCAGGAACCCGATTTACCCTTTTGCTGAAAATCATAAATTGACTGTACTAAAGGAAAAGAGGATTGACTAGCAACCATTCCCGAATTCCTTTGGGTTTTGCGAACACTGTCGGGGATTTCCTTGCCATGCCATTTGGCAAGTGCTGGCTTATAATCAAATAGCTCGATTTGAGATGGCCCTCCGGACTGGAACAGATAAATAACACGCTTAGCTTTCGCGGGAAAATGAGTTCCGTTTGGTATCCTAATATTGGGATTCAAAGTGGGAGTTTGCCCCATCAGAGATGTCCCAGATAGTAATTGACCCAACGCAACCGCTCCTAGCCCCATAGAAGTTCGTTTAAGAAAATTTCTTCTTGCGAAATTGGTATGGTAGTGTGAACTAGACATAATGTTTATTGGATTATAGTGCCTTCATATGTATTGAGTAAAGCATTCGCGCAAAGCGATAAAGCACAGAGTGATGCAGGATCTAAATCTTCAGCAATGGGTGATTCGCCGATGGCTAAGTAGGCCGCCATCTTTGCTCTATCAAGGGAGAATGTCGATTTTTCGATCTCGTAGTAGGTTTCCACTTTCCGTAATTCTTCGGCTTGCGGCACACGGCCAAAGACAAACTTGAATAATTGTTGTAATCGCGGTTTAGTTTCTTCTTCAAGTTGCATAACCCGCTCAGCAAGTTTCCTGGAGGCCTCTTGGTATTGTGGATCGTTCAATAACACTAAGGCTTGTAGAGGGGTATCTGTAGAACGCCTTCTTACCGTACAGACATCTCGATTTCCCACATCGAAAATCAGCATGGAGGGAGGTGGGGAAGTACGCTTCCAGATAGAATAGACACTTCTTCGGTATAGTCCAGGTCCAGGTTCCTGCAAATAGGGGTAACGCCAACCTTTATTGCTGATTTCATCCCAGAGACCTTCCGGTTGGTATGGATAAACGCTTTCTCCCCCTAGTTGGTTTACCAATAAACCACTTATAGCTAAAGCGTTATCGCGCACCATTTCAGCAGGCATTTTGAAGCGAGGACCTCTCGCTAGCCAGGCATTATCGGAGTCTACTTCTTTTAGATCTTCCCGAATTTTACTGGATTGTTGATAAGTCGCACTCATCAAAATTTTCTTGTGCAAGGCTTTTATATCCCAATCATTTTCTACAAACCACACCGCTAAGTAATCCAATAATTGTGGATGACTCGGCAAAGCTCCCTGGTTCCCAAAATCTTCGGTAGTTTTAACCAAGCCCACTCCAAAATGGAGCTGCCATATACGGTTTACAAATACCCGTGCAGTAAGCGGGTGTTTCTTATCAAATAACCATTGACTAAGCCCCATTCTGTTTTTGGGCAGGGTCTCCGCAAATGGCAAAATCGAGTTTGGCGTGTTGGGTGCAACTTTTTCTGTAGGACTATCATAGTTGCCTCTATCCAGGACGTAGGTAGGTCGAGGCTCCGGTAGGTCTCCCATTACCATGATTTCCGGAATGGAATTGTTCAATTCAGTTTGTGCGGTTCGAATATGATGCAAACTATCTCGAAGTGGTTTAGCACGCTGTGCAATACGATCTATATAGAAATCCTGCAAAAGATCCTTGCTGTTTTGTCCATTCTGACTATTCAGTAATTGATTGACTTCATTTTTATCGTAGGCTGCGATAACCTCTAAGGGCGTCAATGCTGCGTCATAGATTTTTAGTTCATCAATCGCACTCCCTTTCAATGTTTTTACTTTATCTCTTTGTCCAAAAGTTAACCCACTAAAACCGTATGTATGAATATTCCATTCGAAGACAATACCTTTGTATAAATGATCACTTTCTATATCCGTACTCACCGCTTTACCATCCAAGTAAATTTTTACGCCCTGAGCCTGACTAGATCCATCATAAGTGACAGAAACTTTAGTCCATTGCTTAGGTGGTAGTGCTTCTTTTGTTGTAAGTTGAATTGCATTTTGTGGCCACGAATGTGCCATAATAAAAGAAAGTCGATTGTCTTTGATGTGTAGAGAATAACCTTTGTAGCCTAGCCTGAGATTTTCACAGTGCAAAAAGACGCCAGCCTCTTCATATAAGGTGTCCAGGTACAACCAGAAATCGTAGGCAAAGGGATCGTGTCGTTCAAAAAGTCCGACGCCTTTTTCCAGTGTACCTCTACCATAGTCATCGATAATAAAAGCATTTCCCTTTTTTCCTGGTCCTAATTTCGGCCGAACTAGACTTCCTTTTTGCTTGGGATCGTGCTGATTGGTGATAGTAAAGCGGTCCCCTTCTTGTGCCTGAATCTGATCAAAAGTATAGTGAGCAATCAGGTTCTGTCGCATTCTTTTTTCCACAAGTTCGCCGTTGGGGTTTGTGGATCCTTGCCAAGCTGTAAATTGCTCCAAGTCACGCTTATTTAGTGCCGCAATCTGTGTCTCTGTCTCCTGCTGCAACCTTTGCAGAAAGGCTGTTTTTTCCTTCATGTCCTCATCCATGAGCAGTAGTGCAGGACCTGGGGTTTGATCAGGACCATAAACGGCATGTCCCAGTTCATTGGTACTATTGAAAAAGGCATATAAGCTAAAATAATCCGCTTGACTTACAGGGTCGTATTTATGATCATGACATTTGGCGCATTCCAGGCTTAGAGCTAACACGGCCGTACCCAAGGTATTGGTTCGGTCACTTACGTATTCAGATCGAAACTCCTCAAAAACAATACCTGCTTCAGAATTCTTCTTGTGGAGTCGATTAAAGGCTGTGGCTAGTACTTGTTCCTGAGTCGCCTCGGGCAGTAAATCACCGGCCAATTGGTAGGTGATAAATTTTTTATAGGATAGGTTTTTATTGAAGGATTGAATCACCCAATCTCGCCAAGGGCTAAAATCTCGATGTTTATCATCTAAATATCCGTCACTATCTGCATATCGAGCCACATCCAACCAATGCGCAGCCATCCGTTCTCCATATGCTGGAGTTTCCAGCAAATAATCAAGCCAAGCTTCATAATATTCAGCTTGATCCATACCCAGGAAACGCTCCAGTTCCGCTGCATTGGGAGGTAAACCACGAATGGCAAAACTGCTTCTACGAAGTAACATGGCAGGTGAGACCACCTCACTAGGCAAGACGTCCTTCTCCTCTAGCTCCGACAAAACAAAGTGGTCAATCTCATTGACCGGCCATTCTTTATTTTTTAGTCTTGGCAATTTAGACGCTACCGGAGGTATGAAGGACCAATGCGGTTGGTATTGAGCGCCCTGCTTGATCCATTGGGCAATAAGGTCTTTTTCTTCATCTGACAAGGATAGATGTGAGGAAGGGGGGGGCATCATTACATCCGGATCTGTAGAGATAATCCGATGATACACTTCACTTTTTGATAGTTTACCAGGTACGATGGCAAATCTATCTTTCTGATCTCCCAATGCAGCGAAAGCAAGATTAGGGTCATGCAAAGCCAAGTCCGCCTCCTGCTTGTTCTTGTCAGGTCCATGACAAGCAAAACACCTATCTGATAAAAGGGGCTTAATATCGTAGTTGTAGCTTATGCGTATTTTATCTTCTTGCTGATCCGACGGACTGCAATTAAGAATAGCTAATAACAACAGCCCAAAAAGCCAGCATAGGCTACTGCTTCTGGAGAGAAGTTGCATCTTGTTCAGTTGGTAATTAAGTAATGTTGGCTATAAAAGTAGGCATTTATTAACGCTAATGCTATAGCTAGAAGACTTCTTTGGACTTCCTTTTTTTCTGGAAATCCATTTTTGACTGAGCTTCTACTTATATTTAGCCACCGAAATTAAGTCGCAGTGATTTATTCGACGAGATTACCGTACAGACATGAACAAAACATAGCATGAAAAACCAACACCTTACGAGACGAAAAATGCTAGGGGCAACGGCGGCCACTGCAGGCGCTTTTATGTTATCCAAGGCTGCCGTGGCTGACTCCACCAGTCCTTTACCTGTCACGGCTGGCGATCATAGTTTTACCTATTGCTTGAATACCAGCACCATAATGGGACACAAGCTGAAGTTAGTTGACCAGATAGAATTGGCCGCCAAAACAGGTTATGATGGGATTGAAATCTGGGTCAATATGTTAGAACAGTACGTGGAAGAAGGCGGTAAACTGAAAGACCTGCGAAGCAGGCTCGAAGATCTAAACATTAAAGTGGAAGATGCTATCGGGTTTGCAAAATGGATAGTTGATGATAACGACACCCGCACTAGAGCTCTGGAACAGGCCAAGAGAGAAATGGATATGCTTGCGCAAATTGGCTGTCATCGTATTGCTGCTCCTCCTGCCGGCGCCACCAACTATCCCGGCTTAGACTTAGACAAGGCGGCGGAACGATTTAGGGCTCTTGTAGAGTTAGGCGTAAAAATGGAAGTCATCCCACAACTGGAAGTGTGGGGTTTTTCCCAAAATCTCTTCCAATTAAGTCAGGTCTTATACGTTGCCGCAGCTTGTGGACACCCAGCTACTCGTCTTTTACTTGATGCATATCATCTGCATAAGGGAGGATCAGATTTTGATGGGCTTAAACTGATTAGAGAAGATAAAATGGAAATCTTTCATATTAATGATTATCCTGCCGATCCTCCGAGAAAAGAAATAGTAGACAAGGATCGAGTGTATCCGGGAGATGGTGTTGCGCCAATGAATCAGATCCTACAAGATTTGTATAAAGACAAAGGAGTGACAGTCCTTTCCTTGGAATTGTTTAATCGAGACTATTGGGCTCAGCCCGTAGAAGAAGTGGCCCGGACTGGACTGGCCAAAATGAAGTCGGCTGTTCAGTCTGCATTTGCTAATAAGTAGCGCAAGTAGCATGAGGTGGATCAATAAGATGCCTACTTTGAAAGCCAAAGCGATGTGCTGCCGTTTCGCCAAAGTAAAATCATTTTAAAAACTTTAGAATACACTCATTTACTTATGAATTACGCCCTGACTAATGATAGAATACATCTATCATGCCTCGCACTTTGGCTACTCATGATTGGTCTTCCGATCTTGAGTCAAGCCCAAGGAACACGGCTTCTTCGACAGCCAAGTATTAGCAAGGATAAAATTGCTTTTACCTATGCGAGTGATATTTGGATTAGTAACCTAAATGGAGGAACAGCTACACGACTTACCAGTACTGCAGCAGTAGAAACCACTCCAGTATTCTCTCCGGACGGCAAATGGATTGCCTTTAGTTCAAACCGATCTGGCAGTTATGCTGTCTATGTTGTTTCAGCCGAAGGGGGAAGCCCAAAACGTTTAACCTGGTATCCTGCCGCAGCCTTTGTAAGAGGATGGACGCCAGACGGTGCGCACGTGCTTTATGCCAGCCGCAGAGAAAGTGCTCCAGGTAATTTCAATCGCCTCTGGAAAGTAAATCCTCAAGGGGGATCCGCAGAGATGCTTCCAGCTCCCTGGGCCAATGATGGCAGTTATTCCGCGGATGGCAATTCCATTGCAGTGGACCGAATGCGAAGATGGGACATCGAATGGCGTGCCTACAGAGGTGGTCAGAATACCCCGCTTATTATTCTCAATTTGAATGACCTCAGTGAAGAAAAAATTCCAAATGATAAACGTACGACCGATGTTCAACCCGTTTGGATGGGAGATAAAATCTATTTCTTGAGTGATCGAGATTGGGTGAGTAATATATGGTCTTATGATATCAAATCGAAAGCATTAAAACAACTCACTCGTTTTAAAGGATCCGATATCAAAACTCTTTCAGGGAGCAATGGAATGCTTGCCTTTGAAAGAGATGGTTACTTACATACGATTAGACCGGAACAAGGCAAAAGCAAGCAACTCAACATAAAAGCAGTCGGAGATTTCCCTTGGGCTGAAACGCGTTGGGAAGATGTAACAGGTAGAGTCCGATCTCTATCGCTTTCTCCTACCGGTAAACGTGCCTTGGTAGAGGCCCGCGGCGAAATATTTACCATTCCTGCGAAAGATGGAGCTGCTCGAAACCTTACCAAAAGCTCCGGAGCTGCCGATCGCTCTCCCATTTGGTCTCCCAAAGGTGGTCAAGTGGCCTGGTTTTCTGATAAAACAGGAAAATACACCTTAATGTTGGCTGACCAGGATGGACTTGGGCAAGCAAAATCGATAGATCTTGGTGAATCAAAGATGGTGTGGAGCCCTAGTTGGTCTCCTGATGGCAAATACATCAGTTTTGTGGATGATGACGTTCGAGTTAAGGTCTTGGAAGTAGCAACAGGACAAATTCAAACCATTGATGTCGGTGGAAACAATTTGGAAAGAGGCGGACTTAGCCCAGAGTGGTCTCCAGACTCCCAATGGCTTGCTTATGCCAAATCGGCGAGCAATAATTTTCGCAGGGTGATGGTTTGGTCTGTCGAGACGAAAGAATCTAAAGCCATGACTGATCCACTGGCCGATGCTTTTGCTCCCAGTTGGGATCGAGGGGGGCGTCACCTGTATTTCCTGGCAAGTACTGATGTAGCGTTGCGATCAGGTTGGGCGAATACCAGTTCTATGCAAGCCTCACCAGAATATGGTGCTTACGTTATCCTTTTACGCGAAGACCAAGCCAGTCCCTTTGCACCTAAAAGTGATGAAGAACCTGTAAAGAAGGAGAAAGAGATAAAGGATGAAGATAAAGAAGCCAAGAGCGACGATACTAAAGAGAAATCAAAGAAGCCTACTGCCCCTAAAAACAAAGGTGAAGCTGTCGATACCGTAAAAATAGACTGGGATCGTCTCGATCGTCGAACCTTGGCACTTCCCATTCCAGTAAACAATTACCGATTTACAGTTACAGGCCCCAAAGGTTCTGTTTTCATTGGAGAATTTGTGGAGAATACACCCGGCATCACACTAAAGAAATTTGACCTAAAGAGTGCCAAAATGAGTACATTCACCGGTGGCGTCCGGAACTTGGCCATCAGTGCGGATGGAAAGAAAATGATTATACGGAGTCGGGGAAGTATGAAAATTGTCGACACAACCAAGCCTCCTGGTAAAGGTGGTACAGGAATACGTCCGAGATTGCGGATGAAATTGGATCGCCTAGCGGAATGGGAGCAAATTTTTAATGAGGCCTGGCGCTATGAGCGAGATTTCTTCTATGATCCCAATATGCACGGTAGAGACTGGAATAAAGTGAAAGAGCGCTATGCTCCTCTAATTCCTCATCTCCGACATAGAGATGATCTTCGGTATGTTTTGGATCAGCTTAATGGTGAACTTTCAGTCGGACACAGTTTTGTGTTTGGAGGAGACATGCCAAAGGTAGATACTTCGCGTGTCGGACTTTTAGGTGCTGATCTGACGGCAGAAAATGGAGGCTGGAAAATAAGCCGAATCTATACTACCGAGAGTTGGAATCCACGCCTACGAGCACCACTGGATCGCCCCAAAATGAAAGTCAAAGAAGGACACTACCTCGTTGGGATCGAAGGAGAGGCCTTGACCGCTAATGATAATCCATATGCCTATTTGGATGGCATGGCTGGCCGTCAGACCATTATCCATATCAACACCTCCCCTACTATGGAAGGGGCATGGAAAGAAACTGTTGAGCCTATACGGAGTGAAAATGCACTTCGGCAAAGAGCCTGGGTTGAAGATAACCGCCGTAAAGTAGATGAACTATCTGGTGGACGACTAGCCTACATTTGGGTGCCGAATACCTCTATACCTGGCTTTGTCTCCTTCAATCGGTATTATTTTGCCCAACAGGACAAAGAAGGGGCTGTGATTGATGAACGCTACAATGGCGGTGGCTTACTAGATGACTATATGGTAGATTTAATGACCCGTAAGCTTCGGGCAGCGTTGACCAATGAAGTACCCAATGGTGCGCCTATGCGATTGCCAGCAGGGATACTAGGCCCAAAAGTCTTATTGATCAATGAATTGGCTGGTTCAGGTGGAGATTTTTTCCCCTGGGTATTCCGTCAGCAACAAGCCGGTCCCCTAATTGGGGCACGTACTTGGGGAGGATTGGTCAAATCTTCGGTGCACTATGCCATGGTAGATGGCAGCGCATTAACTGCTCCTGACAACGCCGTTTTTGACCCTATCAATAACAAGTGGGTAGCTGAAAATGAGGGTGTAGCTCCAGATATTGAGGTTTACCAGGACGTCAAATCTTGGTCAGAAGGCCGGGATGTCCAGCTAGAAAAAGCTGTCGAAGAGGCCTTAAAGCGGGTGGATCAGTCTAAAGCCGACAAAATCACACCTCCTCCATTCTCTAAACCTGCTAAAAAGAAATAAATATTTACTTTCGCCTTGAAATGGCGAGGTTTTTGTGGGAAGTAAGCGTATGATTTGATCTTTAGATCAAGCCGTACGCTTACTTCTAGGATGAAATAATAGCGAGCTTTGAAACCAGAGAGGTCAGTTTCTACCACAATTGATTTCTCCTCCAATTGGCGACGATGAAGGAAAAATGGCTTTTCCCCCTAAATGCTATTTTTACCCACAAAGTGTATCTACTCATTTATTGTTTTGTGGGTGTGTATAGTCATGCAAGTGGGCAAGTAATCACAATTAAGGGCAAGGATACCGAGCTTCCATTGGTGCAAGCTACGATTAGTAGTCAGGCCAAGAATGCTTTTACAGTGACTGATCTGAATGGACAGGCAAACCTCACCGACTTCCAATCTGCTATAGATATTGTAATCCGTACCATTGGTTATGAAGAGGCCAAGTTTAGTTTCTCACAATTGGCCGCTCAATCTTTTCAAGTTTTGCTATCTCCAAATAATTACCTTCTGGATCAGATTGTGGTATCTGCTACACGCTGGCGCACTTCTGAAAGAAATATTCCTGCCAAAGTTAGCCTCATCACCGCCAAGGATATTGCCTTACAAAACCCACAGACCGCTGCAGACTTACTCGGCAGTTCTGGGGAGGTCTTTATACAAAAGAGTCAACTTGGGGGAGGCTCTCCGATGATCCGCGGGTTCTCTACAAATCGCCTTCTCTACTCCGTTGATGGCGTGCGTATGAATACAGCCATATTCCGCAGTGGCAATCTTCAGAATGTTATTTCTTTAGACCCCTTTGCTATAGAACGTAGCGAAATATTTTTTGGTCCTGGATCTGTGATATATGGTAGCGATGCAATCGGTGGAGTGATGAGTTTTCAAACTCTCCAGCCTCAATTTGCTGAGGGGGAAATCCCCTTAGTAGAAGGAAGTGCATTGAGTCGGTTTTCTTCCGCGAATCAAGAACAGACCTTTCATTTTGATGTAAATGTGGGCTGGCAGAAATGGGCTTTTGTTGCCAGTTTCTCTCATTTTGATTTTGATGATTTACGAATGGGTGCTGTCGGACCAGATTCATATTTACGGCCTCACTACGTGCAGCGACAAGATACCAACGACGTTATTATTACTAATGATGATCCCCTGTTACAGCGGCCTACAGCTTATCGTCAAATTAATATGATGCAAAAGCTAAGGTATCAGCCCAGTGCAGATTGGGATCTCACTTATGCATTTCATTATTCTGCCACCTCGGATTACGCCCGCTATGATCGACATATTCGTCAACGAAATGGCTTGCCGCGTAGTGCAGAATGGTATTATGGTCCTCAACTATGGATGATGAATAATTTCACGGTCAAGCATGAGAACCGTGGGAAAGGGATCTATGATCAAATGAACCTCCGCCTTGCGCATCAGCAATTTGAAGAGAGTCGAATTAATCGAGATTTTGGAGCGCCAACACGCTTCCACAGACTGGAAGAAGTGGAAGCCTTTTCCGGAAACTTCGATTTTATAAAAGAATTTGGTACTGGCGGTCAAGTTTTATATGGGTTTGAGGCCGTATACAATGTTGTGACCTCAAGTGGTATGGACGAAAATATTGAGACGAAAGTACAAAAGACTGGCCCCTCACGTTATCCCAATGCTGACTGGGGGTCCTATGCCGCGTATCTGACTTTACATCAACGTCTGTCTGCCAAATTGCTTTTAGAAGCTGGGGTTCGGTACAACCAATATGTTATTAATGCTGATTTTGATACCCGCTTTTTCGATTTTCCATTCACCAACGCGAATCTTAAAAATGATGCTTTTTCAGGCAGTATTGGTCTCGTCTTGCACCCTAGCTCAACTTGGACCCTTAGTTCCAATCTAGCAACAGGGTTTAGAGCTCCTAATATTGATGATGTTGGAAAGGTATTCGATTCGGAGCCCGGAGCGGTTGTCGTCCCCAATCCCGATTTACGGGCAGAGCATGTGTACAGTGCCGAACTTGGATTAGCTAAACGGATTGAGAATAAGTTCAAGTTAGATATCACCGCCTATTACACCCTGCTGAAAAATGCACTGGTCAGGCGTAATTTCACTCTAAATGGAGCCAGCAATATCTTGTATCAAGGAGAAATGAGTCAGGTTCAAGCCTTGCAAAATGCCGCGCAAGCTCGAGTTATGGGGCTGCAAATTGGTTTTGAGTGGAAATTGTCTGGTGGGTTTGGTTTTAGCACGCAACTTAACATTCAGCAAGGGGAAGAAGAATTAGATGATGGGAGTACCAGCCCTTCTCGTCACGCCCCGCCTACTTTTGGAGTTTCTCACTTAACTTATAAAGTGGATCAACTACAACTCGATCTCTCCTGGGTTTTCAATGCGGAGAAACCATACGACCAATTGCCTATTGAAGAGCGCAGTAAGACCTATATGTATGCAAGCGATGAACTCGGGCAGCCATATGCCCCGGGGTGGAATACCTTAAACTTTCGAGCAATGCTGGCTTTTACAGAGCAATTCAGCGCTAGTGCCGGCATTGAAAACATTTTGGACATCCGGTATCGCCCCTACAGCTCCGGTCTGGTTGCTCCTGGCAGGAACTTGGTGTTGTCTTTTCGAGCTAAATTCTAAGTTCTTACCTTCTTAGACAAATCTCATGGACAGTCATAAAATGAGATAGATAAGCACCCGAAGAAAGTGTTGAATGCCATTTTTGAGGAACTCAAAACACGAAATCTACCTAAGAACCATTACTTAATAGGTATTGCCTGTATGAAGGTGGCGGAAGACCCAGTGAATTTCTTTAGGAGTTTCCTCCCAGATTCCTGATCCAACACACTCAAGGTAGAAGCCAAGGCATCCGCTATAGCCCCAGTTGTGGCAATGACGGTAACCTGCTGCTGATCAGTCACGCCATAGCCGGTTCTTGGATCGATGATGTGCGAATACCGCTTACCTTGCCATTCTAAATATTGGTAAGTATCGCCGGAGGTAGCAATGGCACAATCGGTGAGAAATTCCGTAGATGTACCAGATTGATTAGCCGTTGCAATCTTCCATCCTTGGCGACCTGGAGGGGCCTCTCCTAGCAAAAGATCTCCTCCAGCGTCAACTAGAAACCGGGTGTAACCTGCTGCGCGCAAAATATCGGCCATCTTATCAGCGGCATAACCTTTAGCTATTCCTCCAAGATCCAATTGCATTCCGGCTTGACGTAAGGCTACTCTTGGAATCCTACGAGCCACTTTAATTCGTCGATAATTGACAGAAGGAAGAATTTGCTCAATGGTATGTGGTTCCGGAAATGTTCTGTTCTTAAAAGCTGCACGCCAAAGCTTACTGAGCGATCCAACACTGACATCGAATGCGCCCTTAGATTTCCTGGAAACACTATGAGACAATAATAGTACTTGCCAAAGGTCTTGAGAAACTGACAATTTGCGTCGATTTCCAGCTTTCTTACAAAGCAAGTTTAATTCGCTATCAGGAAGGTAGTCACTTAAGCGACTGTTTAAAATATCGAGTTCCTTAAATGCTTTAACAGATATGGCTTTAGCAGCTTCTTCAGATTCTGCATACAATAGGAGGCGAAACTGGGTGCCCATCTGATAATGTTGGAAGCTGTGACGAGAAAGCTCCTGTGCCAGTACACTTCCGGGAGAAAGGCTGCCTATCACAAAGGTGAGCAACCCTATTAAACGCCCAAGCCGGTCAACAATAGAATATGACTTGAAGGTCTTACACAGATGTTGACCGGCTTGGGCAAGGTAGAAGGAATGAACCATTTATTGATCTAAGGTTAAGCTCCAGAATTCATCTATTTCCTCCTGTGTCATTTTCTTATATGGTCGAACAATTCTAAACCCGACAAAGGGAGAATCTGTATTCCACCAAAAGCTTTTAGGAAGCTGTGGGTCTCTTCTTTTCCAATCCATATCAGATCTAACGCGATTTGCACAACGTAATTCGCTCGCCTCATCATAGTAGGATCCACCTTTTACTGTTCGTGGGTGAAGTCTAGTTGGCTCTGCCCATGGGTTGTCAGCAGCTTCATCGGATTGGATCTTTGTATAGTAATCTTTTGCATACTGATCTAGCGTCCATTCTCCCACATTCCCCAACATATCATACAATCCCCAGGCATTGGGTTTCTTTTGCCCAATCTTCTGATAGGTTTCATCGCTATTCCCATCGTGCCAGCCCAAGTCATCCACAAGTACTGTTTCATCAGCAGCTGGTTCTTCCGTTTGCCCCGCTTTACAGGCATATTCCCATTCAGCTTCCGTAGGCAGCCGGTAGAAAACTCCTGTCTTTTCGGTCAACCACTTACAATAGGAAAGTGCCGCATATTGTGTCATACTTCCTGCTGGAAAATCTTCTTTACCCATTCCGAAGGTAGGATCTTCATAAGGAGGACTAGGACGGGTGACTGCGTCTGCATCCCATTCGACTCCTTCAGGAGCTTTATCCAAAGTCTTCTCTCGAAAAATGTAGTATTCCTGGAAGCTAATCTCATGCACGCCCATCCAAAAAGAGTCTATTTTTACTTTGGCTTGAGGCCCTTCGTCTTCGCTTCGATCAGCCGCGTCTTCTGGGCTACCCATCAAATAAGTTCCGCCAGGAATAAGTGTCATTTTAAAGGAAACATCCGTACCTGGTATATTTTGATCGTATTTTGGTAGTTCTTGTGCCTGCAATTGTGCGGTAGCCAATGCACATAATAGCACTACCCATTGAAATTGTGTAAACTTCATGTCGTTTATAAGTTTATGCCCTAAGTGTGGGAGCCAGATTAATTGTTTGTTGCTGAGAATTTTAGGTCAAATACAATCGTGATATCATCTCCAGTCACGATCTGTCCGAACATGGCAGAGGGAGGGTCTATTTCAAAAGTTGATAGTTTCATTGGGTACTTTGCTACAAATGCCAGCAAGCCCTCGTCATTAGCTTGTGACTCTAAGGAAAGTGTAACTTCCTTGGTCACACCTGCCATGGCGAGACTACCCGTTACGGTTAACGTCTTCGCATCTAGTTTAATCACCTGACTATTGTCGATCGAGAAACTAATCGTAGGGTGGTCACTAGATTTAAGTGCAGCCTTGATCTTTTTATTCATAGCGGCACCACGTCCTCCATCAATACTCTCTGCCTGGAAACTTAGGGCAACCTTTTCTACCGCCATCTTTTTACTTTTGGCCGCATTAAAGGATTTGCCCAGCATGAGCGATCCTGAGAATTCGCCAACAGTTGCTTTCCAGTCATGAAAGGTGGAAGTACCTTCAATCGAGATGGAAGATTCGCCGTCCAAAGCATAGGAGAGGTTCTGTGCACTAAGATTAAGCCCAAAAGAGAGCACCAAGATCAGTAAGGGGAAGATCCTGTTTAAAAGTTGGTTGTTTTCAAATACCATTACAACAAGTTTAAGATTTAATAAATGCACTTTTAAGTTTAGTTCCTATAAGTTTCTTATCGCACATCATTTATCTTATCATTGAGACCTCAAAGAAAGCACTTTTTGAGCAATAATAGTCAGGAATGCTTCTATAAGCCTACATAATTTAACAATTTTAAGATTAGTCAAGCCATCTTAAGAATTTTATAACCCTTGTATATGGCACGTATAGATATTAATTGTGATATGGGAGAGAGCTATGGCAATTTCACCATTGGAAATGACAAGGCCATCTTTCCTTATATTACTTCTTGCAATATTGCTTGTGGATTTCATGGTGGAGATCCTCTACATATAGAAAAAACCATCCAAGGGGCACTCGCCTATGCCGTTCAAATCGGAGCACACCCCTCCTACCCCGACCTTGCTGGGTTCGGAAGGCGAAAAATGCAAATCAAGTCTGATGAATTGAGAGCGATCATCAAATACCAAGTGGCCGCACTCAAAGGAATGGTCGAAAGCTTAGGAGGTAAACTCACTTATGTAAAACCCCATGGTGCCTTATATAATACGGCTGCTCATCAAACCGAAGAGGCGTGGGCTATTATTAAGGCCGTACAGGAAATTGACAGCGAATTGTATCTAATGGGATTAGCGGGCAGTCCCATTGCAGATCTGGCTCAAAAATTACAAGTTCCTTTCATCGCGGAGGCCTTCGCAGATCGAAAATATATGTCAGATGGCAAGCTGCGCTCCAGGTCCAAGATTGGAGCGGTGATAGAAACTCCTCTAGAAGCCGCACAACAAGTTGTAGATATAGTATTGCGAAATCGAGTTGAAACCTATGAGGGAGAGACCTGGTCCTTACGAGCACAAAGTATTTGCATTCATGGGGATAATCCATCGGCTGTAGCAATTCTGGAAAGCATCGATGAACAGCTCGCATTGAACAAGATTACGAAAGCTTCATTTGGGAATGATTGAGATTAAGCGATTTGGAGATCAAGGGCTCCTGGTCAATTTCGAGCAAAAAATTGATCCAGCAATAAATGATAAGGTGATAGCATTGTCTGAGGCGGTCCGAACGCAATTTTCGGCAGCAATTCGTTTTGTGATTCCCGCCTACTGTTCCCTTACTATTCAGTATGATCCTGGGCTAGTTTCCTTTCAGGTTCTTTCAAGCCACATTCACAGACTCTTTAAGAAGGGAAAGGGAGATCAGGCTCGTAAAACGCGGCATCTGGTGGTTCCCGTTTGCTATGACCCGGTTTTCGGTTTAGATATTGAAGACTTTTGTCAAACCAAAGCTTGGGAGACGGCAGAATTAATCCGACGGCATGTTGAGCCACTCTATAGAGTATATATGTTGGGGTTTCTTCCCGGTTTTGTTTACATGGGAAAGCTTCCTGAGACATTACAGTGTAAAAGAAGAAGTACACCGCGTCTCCGTGTACCGGAGCGATCTGTAGCGATAGCGGGTGCCCAAACTGGAATTTATCCATCTGAAGCACCGGGAGGATGGCACATTATTGGTCGAACGCCCCTTGCCTTGATGCGACCACAAGAAGAGGAAGGTTTTCTCTTCAAAGCCGGGGATCAAGTGCAATTTAAGTCGATTACACTCGAACAATATCAAGAGATTGAGGTGCAAGTGGAACAAGGCCTATATGTATTAGAAACCAGTTATGTCTAGAGAATTGAAACTACATATCATCAAGCCTGGATTGTTCACTACGGTACAAGACCAGGGGCGTCCAGGCTATCAGGCCTTTGGTGTCCCAATATCTGGAGCATTAGATCAAAAATCGGCAGCGGTAGGCAATCTACTAGTCAATAATTCTGCACAGACACCAGTCCTGGAAATCACGATGATGGGGCCTACAATTCAGTTCGAAGGAGTAGGGTGGATAGCCATCACTGGAGCCAATCTAAGCCCTAGCTTAAATGGTGTCCCTTGCCAGCAATATCAAACTTTAGCTGTAAATTCAGGAGACACTCTAAAATTCGGAAGGCCTATCGACGGGTGTCGAGCCTATCTAGCAGTAGCTGGAGAGTGGATCCTTCCCAAATGGCTAGGCAGTTATAGTGCGATTACTCAAAATGGTGCTCAATTAACCCCGGCTAGTATTCTCACAAAGGGGCAAATTATCACGATTACCAGCTCTACCCCAACTAGTAGAACCTGGCCTGTAGAAGGTCGATTGTCCGGCGCAGGAACCTCTCCAATTCGCGTACTTCCTGGTCCAGAATTTGAATCTTTTTCTCGATTTAACATTGGATCTTTTTTTAGCCAAACGTTTACCATAAGCCCTGACTCCAACCGGATGGGCTATAGACTCAAGGAGTGTCTAAGCTCCTTCAAGCCAGAGAAAGAATTAATTTCTTCTGGGGTGATCCCAGGTACAATCCAAGTGACAGGAGCGGGACAGCCGATTCTCTTACTTGCCGATGCCCAAACCACAGGGGGGTATTATAGACTGGCTAATGTGGTAGGAAAGGATATGGATGTTATTGCGCAACTAAAACCGGGAGATCAAATCAGATTTGCTTTGCTTTTAGACAAAGCTGGGGATGAAGGGATTTCTGCATCTGTTTAATTCACCTTACTCCATATTCTTGTTTTAGGGAAGACTCCCTAATGTTTAAAGTGCCATCTAAAATGATGGTATCGGATAAATTATCCTCGCCGTGAATGGTGTTGATCAACATTTCTGCTGCAATCTTACCCATTTCAAAGGTAGGCTGTTTTACACTAGTTAGTTTTGGTGAAACCAAATTTGCTGTTCTAGTTTCTGTAAATCCCGTGACTCCAATATCACCAGGCACTGATAAGCCGTTTTGTTTTAGAATGCAGATGGTACTCAGAGCAATAAGATCGCTTACGCAGATGAAGGCCTCGGGCAAATCGTTCTGATCAATTAAAAGTTGTACGATTGCCATTGCTCTTTCAGGTAAAATCCCGGTTTCAATCACTTTGTAATCTCGATCTGTGAAATGATGCTTCTTCATAGCATCGATAAAACCTTTCGTCCTATCCTTAGTAATCCCTAGATTATCCTTCCCCGCTAAATGGTAAATCTTTTTATATCCCTCATAAATTAAGTGCTCCGTTGCAAAAAAGCACGACTTCCAATTATTGAATATTACCTTTTGGGCTGGAAAGGCTTGCTCTATACGATTCAAGAATATGATTGCATACCCCTTGTTGATTTTCTCAGCATAGTAGTTCATATTTTCTCCTTTCATTGAAGGGCAAATAATTATGCCATCCATTCTATTTTGCATGAGTGTTTTTACACTTTCTAATTCAATAGCTGGATCGTTGTTGGATTGCATGATCAAGACTTGATATCCAGTGGTAAACAAAAAATCTTGAATACCTAAAATCACTTCTGCATAATATTCATTGATAAACTCTGGCACTACAACTCCGATATTAAACGACCTCTTTTGGGCCAATTTTCGTGCGATAGGGTTAGGGTGATAATTCATCTCTTTGGCTGTCTTGAGGATGAGTTCTCGGGTTTCTTTCTTTATATCATAGGCATCATTAAAAGCTCTTGAAACAGTGGACGTAGATACTTTTAAACGTGCAGCGATATCTTTAATGGTATGCCGTTTCATTCGTCTGACATTGGTTGGAGATGAAGAAATTGGAGATGGACCAAGCTGTTTCGGAACCGTTCCCGTCGAATTATTTGGGCCTGACAAGAATATATTCAAGTGAAATGTCAAATTTGTTAGCCTGGCAATTATTTTTATCCAGAACCATAACCCAAGGCCATAGAACCCTTAGCTTCCTGGGAAAAGGGCTAGCCTATAGCATAATAAAATGAGCACCATAGATTACGTTGTAATAATAATATTTTCTCTGCTTATCGTATTGGCAGGTTTGGCTTTTCGTCAACGCGGAGCAGATATGAAATCCTATTTTGCCGCGGGAGGATCGGTCCCCTGGACGATGAGTGGTCTATCTCTGTTCATGAGTTTTTTCTCAGCTGGCACTTTTGTCGTTTGGGGTTCTATAGCATATGAATTAGGCTGGGTTTCCATCACAATCCAGGTAACAATGTGTCTTAGCGGGTTTCTGGTTGCTTACTTTATTGCACCGGCCTGGAGAAAAACCAATAGTCTTACTGCGGCAGAGTTTGTTAGAAATAGATTGGGGGATAATGTTCAAAAGTTTTACACCTATTTGATCCTTTTATTGTCTCTGGCATATACTGGTTCCTTCCTTTATCCAGTAGCAAAGATTATAAATGTATCAACTGGCTTTTCTGTGAATGCCTGCATTCTTGTTCTGGGCGTGCTGATTTTACTTTACACAGTTGTAGGTGGACTATGGGCTGTAATCATCACAGATGTCTTACAGTTTGTGATTCTTTTTGCCTCTGTATTTATCGTAGTATACTTATCCTTGAAAGAAGTTGGCGGCTATGCAGCCTTTGTACAGCAGGCACCGGAAGGCTTTTTCAGTTGGACAGCTGGAGAATACAATTGGTGGTTTATTGTCGCAATGGCAATTTTCAACACCATTTTTATCGGAGGAAATTGGGCGTACGTGCAAAGATACACTAGTGTCAAGGACGCTAAAGATGCAAAAAAGGTAGGCCTTACTTTTGGTTGGTTGTATTTATTAAGTCCATTTCTCTGGATGCTTCCTCCAATGATATACAAAGTCTTGAACCCTACTTTACCGGGACTCGAGAACGAAGGGGCTTACCTATTGATATGCAAACAGGTACTTCCTATGGGTATACTTGGACTTATGCTGGGAGGGATGGTCTTTGCCACAGCTAGCTCAGTAAATACAACTTTAAACCTTGCCGCTTCTGTGATCACCAATGATCTTTTCAAAACTTTACGCCCTAGTGCCTCTCTAAAGCAAACGATGTATGTAGCGAAACTCTCCACCGTGTTATTTGGAATAGGCACTATTTTAGTCGCCCTCTTGGTCCCTGCTGCGGGAGGAATTGTCAATGTAGTACTTAGTGTGGGAGCGGTAACGGGTTGTTCCTTATATGGACCTATTATTTGGGCGCTTTACTCCAAAAGGCATACCGGCAAGTCTATTTTAGGAATAACGATTTTGAGTCTTTCAATCAATATAATACTGAAGTTTTTTGCTAATGAATTACTAGGGGATAACTTATCGAGGTCGAGTGAGATGTTTTTGGGCTCAGTTTTACCCTTAGGGCTACTGGCTGCCTACGAGTTATTCGCGATGATGGGTAAATGGCAAAGTCAGGATTATCTAGATTACCACCAGAAAATACTTAATGTGCCTGTCGAACAGGAAGTGGGAGTTGAACAAAATGATTTTGGCTTTAAAGTTCTCTCCATAACGCTTCTGGTAGTAGGCATTTTGATATTAATACTTAGCTTCCTGACCCAAGAATCACAAACGATCGTATTTGTAGTCGGCCTGCTTATTGTTCTGATATCCAGAGTTATACACCCAACAGCAAGTAAAAAAATGATACCCAAGACTTAGGTTCTTAAATGAATCAATATGATACATAAGAAATACGAAGAAATTAGAAAGAATAAGCTTATTGAGCTGTCAGCTGATTTTGTAGTTGTTGGCGGTGGATTAGCCGGTGTTTGTGCTGCTATAGTTGCAGCTAGAGAGCATTTGAAGGTAATCCTGGTGCAGGATAGACCCGTACTCGGAGGCAATGCCTCTAGCGAAGTCAGACTTTGGGCTTTGGGCGCGACTTCCTCTATGGGGAACAATAACCGTTGGTCTCGCGAAGGCGGCTTAATCAATGAGATTTTGCTAGAAAACTTAAAACGGAATAGGGATGGAAATCCCTTAATTTTCGACACTATCCTGCTGGAGAAAGTTTATGAGGAAAGTAATATCACCTTACTTCTAAATACGGTAGTTTATCAAGTAGTAAAATCCAACGGAAATAAGATAAAGTATGTCAAAGGATTTTGTAGTCAAAATAGCACTGAATACATATTCCAAGCCCCGTACTTTTGTGATTCCTCAGGGGATGGAATTGTAGCTTTCCAGTCTGGAGCATCTTTCCGAATGGGGGCTGAAACAGCTGATGAATTTGGAGAGGGATTTGCACCAAACGTAGAGGACTATGGAAACTTATTAGGGCATTCCATCTATTTTTATTCCAAAGATGTAGGCCGGCCAATTCAGTATATAGCCCCCTCCTTTGCCATTACTAATGCTTCAGAATTACCACGTATTCGAAATTACAGACTGAACGCACACGGTTGTAACCTATGGTGGGTGGAATATGGTGGAAGACTCGACACTGTTCACCAATCCGAAGAAATTAAGTTTGAGTTGTGGAAAGTCGTATATGGAATTTGGGATTACGTGAAAAACAGCGGGGAATTTCCCGATGCTGAAAACCTGACACTAGAGTGGGTAGGTACAATACCGGGTAAAAGAGAGAGTCGTAGGTTTGAAGGAGATTATATACTCGTCCAATCAGACATTGTAGAACAAAGAGATTATTACGATCGAGTGGCGTTTGGTGGATGGGCCATGGATTTGCATCCTGCCGATGGTATTTACAGCGAATACAACTCCTGTACACAATGGCATACCAAAGGCGTTTATTCAATACCCTACAGATGCTACTACAGCAAGGATATAGAGAATCTGTTCCTCGCCGGAAGGATCATCAGTGCTTCTCATGTGGCATTTGGTTCTTCCAGGGTAATGTTGACTTGTGCCCATGGTGCACAAGCGGTCGGAAAAGCCGTCGCCCTATGTCATAAAAACAAGTGGACCCCGAGAACGCTTGCAGATAGAGATAAGATCAAGCAACTTCAATTGGCCCTTAATAGAGCCGGGCAGAGCATACCTCGCTTGCAGATCCACGATCCAGAAGATCTAGTAGGGAAAGCCAAAATTTCTGGTTCTTCAGAGCTAAAGTTAGGTAAGATCAAAGAATCAGAGGAGTGGAAGAATTTAGGTACAAGTTTGGCACAATTGTTACCCTTAGCAGCTAATCAGGTTTATCGTTTCACTTTCGCCGTCAGGGCTTTGGAGGACACATCGCTTACTTTAAACCTCAGAACAAGCTCAAAACAAGTGCATTTTACGCCAGATCAAGAGATAGCATCAAAAACCTATGCGCTAAAGAAAGGGATTCAGGAAATTACTTTTACTCCTGATCAGGAAATTAGTAAAGATTGTTATGCCTATATCTGCTTCATGAGAAATCAGTTGATCGATCTTAATTTATCTAATGAACGTTTTTCAGGAATCATGACTGTCTTGCAGAAGGAAAATCGCGATGTTTCAAATTATGGAAGGCAAGAACCACCATCAAATATTGGGATAGAGGCTTTCGATTTCTGGACGCCCGAAAAACAGCCGGCTGGCAAGAATGTTGCTATGACCATCACCCCCGCTTTACAAAACTTCCCCCCCACCAATCTCGCGAACAATGAAGTACGCCCTACTTCGGATGGATATGCGAACTGTTGGATGGCCGCTCAATCAGATAAAAGCCCGAATTTGCGATTAAGCTGGCCTAGCGTAGTTAAGATCAGCGTATTGCAATTATTTTTTGATTGCGATTTTGATAATTCACTCCCTTCAGTATTGGTGACCCACCCCTACCCTGAACTGCCTTCGATCATCAAAACGTATAGGATTTTTGATAAGCATGGGAAGTTAATTTACGAGAAATTAGATAATTATCAGGCTATCAACAAAATCGTATTGGATGAACCCATTATTACCGATGAATTGAATATTGTACTGGATCAAAAAGATGAGAATATACCCGTTTCGGTCTTTAAAATCGCCGCCTATTCCAAGATCACATCCTAAATAATTTTACCACTTTTCCGAATTCGCTGATTTTTCCATGACTTTTTCGACAAAATGACGTCTAAATGGCTAAAGGCAGATAATTATACTTCGATATTAACGCTTTTTAGATAAGTATTTGCAACAAATCGAAAAAAGAAGAAGTATATATTATCAATATATTACATATTTAGTAAACACTTAATGCGCAAATGATGGTAGAAAAAGGAAGCCAGGTACAATGGATGAACAGCAGTATTAAAAAGACAGGCCAAGTTGTAGAAATCAACGATCGGATTATTCAAATAACTCGAAATGGCGTACAAGTAACACGAATGGGAAAACCTAATAATCGGGTATTGAAAATCAAGCAAGACCAAGGAGAATTGGTCTTGAAGTTAGAAATGGAAGTTCAGATTCTCGTTGAACAGCTAGCTTGAGTAGCCCGATCCCGAGTTTTCTAGAAGGGCATTGATTCCTGAAAACTCGGGACCTTCGATCTTTTTTTGTATTCCTCTCCTCTCTCCTCTCGAAAGCCACTCTTCCTTGAACTATCCAGAGAATTCTGCTAAGGACCGCTCAATAATATTCAGACAATCCTGAACTTGTTCAGTGGTGATCACCAAAGGCGGTGCCAAGCGAATCTTATTGCCATGAGTAGGCTTAGCCAATAGGCCATTGTCTCTAAATTTCAAGCAGATGTTCCAAGCCATGGGAGAATCCTCATCTGTGTCGATTACAATAGCATTCAGTAGTCCTTTTCCTCGAACCAACTTGATCAATGGATTACGCTTGGCAATTTCCTGTAATCCTTCACGGAACTGCTCCCCTAAGCTCGCCGCTTTTTGGGCCAAGTCTTCTTCCAAAACTACTTGTAGTGCCGCTTTAGCTACCGCACAAGCTAGCGGGTTACCTCCGAATGTTGACCCATGCTCTCCTGGTTTGATCGTTAGCATGATCTCGTCATTTGCCAACACGGCGGAAACCGGAAGAACACCTCCTGATAAAGCTTTACCTAAAATCAAGATATCTGGCTTAAGATCTAGATGATCGACAGCTAGCATTTTACCTGTCCTAGCAATGCCAGTTTGAATTTCATCAGCTACAAACAGAACATTATGCTGGCGACACAAGTCCGCAGCTCCAAGCAAATACTGGTCATCCGGTACAACAACTCCGGCTTCACCTTGAATAGGTTCAACAATAAACCCTGCGATGTTGGCATCGGCTTCCAATGTCTGGCGAAGAGAATCAAGGTCATTGTAAGTAACCATGCCAATTCCGCTCATATAAGGACCAAAGCCAGTGCGACTTGAAGGGTCATTAGAAGCGGAGATGACAGAAAGGGTTCGACCATGGAAGTTGCCAGAAGCAAAAATTATCTTAGCTTGATTCTCTGCAACGCCCTTTACTTGATAAGCCCATTTGCGGCACAACTTCATAGCTGTTTCGACCGCTTCGACGCCGGAATTCATTGGAAGAGCCTTGTCGAATCCAAAAAGCTCACAAAGATATTGCTCAAAATCTCCCAGTTTGTCACTATGGAATGCTCTAGATGTTAAGGTTAAACGCTCTGCTTGATCCTTTAGGGCTTGGATGATCTTTGGATGGCAATGGCCTTGATTTACGGCAGAATAGGCCGATAAAAAATCGTAATAACGTTTTCCTTCCACATCCCATAGATACACGCCTTCTCCCCTTTCCAAAACGACTGGTAATGGGTGGTAATTATGGGCACCATACTGATCTTCCTTTGCAATTAGGGCATCAGTTTTAGTCTGGCTAGGATTCGTTAGAACATTCTGAGTCATACGTGGTGGATTAATACAGTTAAGTGGTTAATGCCAGCCTTTTGGTGAAGGCTGGCGCTTTGGTTTGGTTAAGACTGAAGTATATGTGGTAAAGCTAAAATCTCTATATGTGGAAATCAAGAAAAAGCATTATTATTGACTTTTATTTTTTAATATAGAGTCATATTTTACGAATCAGCGGCTAAAAAAATAAATTTGACACTTAGGAGCTATTTGAATTTAACACCTCGATTTTGTTATGGCCCTTTTAGAGCCTCTTTTCGTTAGCCAAATCCTCATTTAGCGCTGCTAAATTCCGGTTTTGCTGCCTCAATTGACTCGAAAACCTTCTATAACAAATTTCAACAGCTAAACTCAAATAGCTTCTAAGACCCGGAAATCTTAACTTTGAAATAGGTGAGTTCTAACAAAATGTAATGCGTGATGAATTTCAGTGCCTCTTCCGTCAATACTTTTCAGTATTGCTTCTCCATTCTGATCATATTTTAACGCTACATGTCGTACTCTTGCACCCTTTTTAATTTGAATTGCTGTTGATCCGGTTCCAGATGATCTAGGCAATTGATAATATAATGGGTTAATGCTGCCTTTATATCCGTTGATTGATAGATAATTTGCCCCTTCTTCATTACTATTACCCTGCTCGCCACCTTCAACACCTTCCTGATATTATTGGACACAAAAAGAATGGACTTGCCCGGACGTTTTACATACTCCTTTAAATAATCAAAGCACTTGGCTTTAAATACGGAATCACCTACGGCCAGGGCTTCGTCGATAATAAAAATATCGGGTTCCGTAGCTAAGGCTATGGCAAAGGCCAATCGGGCTCGCATACCCGAAGAATAATTTCCTAAAGGACGATCTAGTTGATCAGCCAATTCTGAGAACTCTTCAATAAATGCCATTTTAGCATCAATCTCCTGCCTATTCATTCCGTACATCGAGCCTTTGATATAAATGTTCTCTCTGCCCGTAAATAACGACTGCATCCCAATGCCCAAGGCAAAGACGGCAGTGACTTTTTGGTCTGGTTTTCCATAGACCTCACCTGCTTCCAGGTAGTAAATACTAGCCATAAGCCGCATCAAAGTTGTCTTTCCAGAGCCGTTCGCTCCCACAATCCCCAGAATCTCTCCTTCAAAAAGATCGAAACTGATATCAGTTAGTGCCCAAAATTCTTTTTTCCGCAACCGCATGTAGTCGACCCTACGCCCGATTGAATCTGCAACTAAATCTTGTAACCCATAGTACAAGTTATACTTGATGTCTCTGCTAAATTTCTTGTGCAGGTTTCGTACGGATAGCATGGGTTTCTCCTCTGTCATATCGCGAAATATTTTCAACTACCAATTAGACGTTCTATGACCCTGGGCTCACCAAGCAGAAAAATACGTAGGGCGAAAAGGAAAAAGATCAAGGTCAAGAAAATACATAAACTGTAGCTGGCTGGTTCAAAAAAGGTTCCCTGCGTTAGCACGTCCCGACTAAAGCCGACTAGGTAGGTTAAAGGGTTATAGGCAACCACTTTTGATAGCCAGGCTATTTTAATCTCGTCCGTATAGATGACCGGTGTAAGAAACATTAGAAAGCCAATACCCCGATCAAACACTTGTGCAATATCTACTGCAACTATCCTAAACAAGGAAATGATTAATCCCATGCCTACTCCTAGAATCAAAAGCGGCAGGAGGGTCAAAGGAAATAGAAGTGCCACCCAAGTAAATTTGATACCAAAAAGCAGTAAGACTACTAGGTTAATGAAAAAAGGAATAGTAAAGCGGATCAAATGGACCCAGATTTTTTCCATCACTAGCACCTCGTGCGGGAAGTGAGCCATGGTGATCATGTTGCCTCTATTTCTAAGGACGTTGCTTGTACTCTGGTAAATTCCTACAAAGAAACCCCAAATGGACGTGCTCAAGAGAACGTATGCTGGGTATGGGATGGCAGAATCGCCAGGGTCAATGATACCAGCCCCATTGAGCATGACCCAGGAAATCACGGAAAGGATCGGTAAAATGAACAACCACAAGAGCCCGATATTAGAGCGCTTGAAGTCTTTTAGCATACTGATCCTTACTAATTGCTGCGTGAAAAAAGAATAGGACTGTAAGTCCTTGAAAGTAGTGCGAATCTGCTCCGCGAAGCTAGGCTTTGGTTGAGGGTGTATCTTTTTTAATTCAGGAGGTATTTCAGAATGTATAGGATGACTCAAGGTTAGAAAAATTGTGCTGTTAAATTTCTGCACAAATTATAAAAAAAATATTTTAATGAAAGGGAAGAAAGAGGTGTCACAGGGTAGTCGATTGGGGCATATTCTCTTCTTTATGAAAGTATATGGGATTAAATACGAGTACCCTGTGACCGTATCACCTTGGTGGAGTAAGTAGTTCGATGATCAAGCGGTTTAAACGCTCGGCGTGTTGCATGGGAATAAAGTGCCCTGCATCTTCCCACTTGAGTAGCTGATGCTGAGGAGCAATGGTTCGTAAGGCTTCAAGGTAACCCTCATCCCAAAATGGACTGTTGGCATGAACAATGGTAGTAGAGCAATGAATTGTACATGCTAACCATGTGCGAGGATCACTAATAAGTGCAAATTCTGCTTTGGCAATAAATTGCGGGGTATTTAGGGCATCTTCGTGCAAAATCTCCTGATCCGATTCCTCCAAGCCTTGCACGGGCATATTCCTTACATTTTGAGCCATAAATTCTTTGTAATCGCTCCGTTCTAAGGTGGACCTCATCCAATCTAATACTTGATCCTGAATAATCGATTGTAGCATACCGTCAAGTAATATCAATTGTGTTACTTTATCAGGATGTGCTCGGTAGAATTCCTTTGCGAAGATGACACCATTGCTATGTGCCACAATGCAAACTTGACTTAACTTTTCCTGTTCCAGTATCTGGTTGAGACCTGCAATCCAGTTATTCAAATGATAGCCAGCTGTGGGTTTATCACTGTTTCCGTAGCCGATCAGGTCTACAAATATGTTCTTGTAGTTTGGCACTGATAGGTCAAATTGGTTATGCCATATCTTGTGACTGGAGTTGGCTCCGTGCAAGAAAAGCAGAGCCTTTTCGCCAGTAGTACCCGTTTTATAGTACCAATTTCCCCGTTCAGTCTGAAGGACTCTTGCTTGTAAGCCAGTACTATCTTGTTGTGCTATCATGCTGATTGCTCTTAGTGGAAATAGGCATAGCAAAGCTATACAACTTAAAATTGTTTTCATTAGGTTGAAATTTAGAAATCGGGAAAAATGAGAATGTCGTTACGCTCCGAGTTGGCGAGATGGCATACTTAGGAGAGCAGCAGGAAAGCTCTATTTTAGCTGAGTTTCGGCATAGTGTTTCATGGCCTTTTGTAGGAATTTAGCAAAAGCCGGTTGAGCTTGTCCTTCTCGTGTACAAAAGCGTTCGTCTTGAGTGTATAGGGTGCCAAGTCCGGCATAGGCCTCTGCTTGCTTATCAGCACTGGTTGATGTACCCCAAAACTGACGGATGGCTTGGTAATGCTGCGCGATCAAAGCTTGAGTAGTAGCACTCTCTGGCGCTTCTTGATGGCGTGCAAACAGTTCGTTATTGATTGCCTCAAATCTTGCCTGTAAGGCTTTAAATCCTTCCTTGCCTAGCTTCATTAGTTTCTGCTCTGCACGTTGGACTGTTTTTTCGCCGTATTCTTTCATAGCGGCCTTCCGGTAAGTGGTTCCCATTTCTTTGGGAAGGCCCTCATACAACATCTTTGGATCGGTCATAAGATCTCCTTTTTTTAAATGATTAATGGTTTCATCAAGTGTGGCAAGTAGATGAGAAATACGGGTTTGCCTAGCTATTAAAGAAACCTTGTGCTCCTCCAAAGCATCAATTAGATCAAAAGTAGGTTCATCCAATATTGCTAAGATCTCTTTCAAGGGAAAATCTAGTTCCTTGTAAAAAAGAATTTGTTGCAGGCGAAGCAGTTCCTTTTGACTATAATGACGGTAGCCGGACTCGGTTCGTTTCACAGGCTTTAGCAAGCCAATTTGATCATAATAGTGCAGTGTTCTGACACTGATACCTGAAAGTTTGGCTACCTCCTTAACGCCGTAGTTTTGCATATTCATCCACTTTTTCGCGTTCTCTGACAAATTTTGAGATTTTGAGTCGCCCTCTAGCTGAAAAACCACTCCCCTTGGATGCGAGTTTCCCATCTAAAACACATGCTACAAAGGATTGTCTGAGAAGGTTTTCTGTAATGACAATACAAAGGTAAACTATAACGTAACGTTAGAGTCAAGCTTTTTAACCAACTTTTTTAAAAGTAATTATAACTTATTGACTATCAGTTGATTTTTCTACGGAGCTAGCATGATCCATGATGATATACCATTGATTTTCCAGTTTTTCAAGACCATAGGTGACGATCATCCGATTAAAATAAGGTTCCCCATCTCTTTCCGGCTCTCGATACACAACCTCTGTGACGGCCAGACCATAATGGCGGCCGACCTCTGCACTTAAAATCTTGGTGTCAAAGGTCCAAGTAGTATCCTGGAACCAGGCTTCATGAAAGCGTAGGAAGGAATCCGCAGAATGCATAACCTCGGATCCTGGCAATATGAGTTGCATTTTGTTCTCCGGAGATAGCGTGCTCCCGAGGGTAGCTAGGTCCTTGTTGGAAACGGCAGCTAGGTGGCTCTCTAAAGTTGCTAGAAAGGCAGCTTCATCTTGCGCTGGATCTGTTTCAGGTTCAACTGACGGAGAGGGTACAGTTTCGCATGCAATCAGACTTGTAAGAATTAGTGCGACATAAAGAAAGGTGGTTTTGTGGTTAGGCATATACTGTTTTGTTTTTAGTGGTGCTGAAATAAGATCAACGTCTGTTATTATTGACTGGTATAATGTAGGAAGAAATGCTCTAAGCTTTCGCTGGGATTTTGGCCGTCTATCTTACAATTATAGTGGAGACTAATCATCTAGATCGTACTGCTCGCCTTTACGATTGCTAATGACAATAGTAAAAAACGCCGAAATAAGTCACGTTTTCCTTTAGTACACTTTATAAGGTTAGGTGCTACTGCGCCGCTTCACCCGTCTAGACTCGATTGTCAACCTCCTCCATACTATTCGAGGTATCACACCGACAGCTTGCAAAGCTTTGTAGCTAATACATGAAGGTTCTCTGACAATTTTTATGTTTTGGTGTCACCCTTCTAGCCAAAAGTCTTGCTTCTGCTTAGCGCAATTCTTCTAGCTAAAACGCTGACCACAAAAATTGTCGAAGAACGGACATGACTTTTCTCTAATGCAGTATTCTCACGAATAGGCATCTGTAATATTTAACTTTAAATCAAATTATCATGAGCAACAAGTTCTATTGGGCGTTTTTGGCATTATTGCTGAGTGTTTCCTGTCAGAAAGAGGAATATCCGATTATTGTTGAAGAGGAATTATCCTCATTAGAAGAAACCGTATCATGGGGAGACCCGACAATTTTGGCTGGCGATCTAATCCTGACGGAGAAACAATCACAGCTCATTACTGAATACAACGAATTCCTAGATAAGGGAGGGATTGAGCAACGAGGCGCTTTTCCTGCACCTTTTACAAGATGGCCTGGTTGTGTGGTCTACTATAAATTTGACGGTAGTAATGCACTTCGTATGCCAGTACAGGATCTGGTAACGCAAACAATGACTCAGCTAGAAAATAATACCAGAATCGAGTTTAGGTATGCTGCGCATATGGCTCCTAGATCTAGTTATGTTTTGATTAAGGCTGCCAATGCCAGTGCAGCGACCATTGGTTATGGGGCATCAGCTCCAACGCTTGAGATAGAAGATGTTCCGAACACAATTGTCACTAGAGATAGAATGGCCTCCAGAGCGGAGGTACGGCATGAGTTGGGACATGTTGTAGGTTTAATTCATGAACACCAACGTTCAGATCGGGACAACAACATCATCGTGAATTTAGGAAATATAAGCTGCTTTAATCGTTTTCTGCCTTGGAACTGGGATAGATTCAATGCCACCTATGCACGTATCCCTTCCACCAATAATATTGTGCCTTATGATCGTTTTTCCATTATGACCTATGCTAGCTGTGCTTGTGCGGATACAGGCCCTGCCCTAGCCGCGAATTGCGATGCAACCAATGCCATTCTTACGGATTTAAATGGGTTTACTTGGGGCGCGCGCAATGACTATAGAGCTAGTGACTTTGCTGCTATTGATGCCATGTACACCGGCTGTTCTTATGGTGGAGGAGGTGGTGGTGGCCCAACTGTTCCTGGTGGTGGCCCGATTCAATAAGGATTAGGTACTAAAATGCCACATCATAGTAACTTCAAATGAGGAACCTCAGGTTCCTCATTTGTTATTTAACACCTCCAATATTTTGAACGCAACAAAAGGCTTATCTTGGAGCTTACTTCAATCCATCAGCTTTATGAAATACCCTTTTTTTGTTGCTCTTCTTTCCGTTTTATTCTTGGCTTGTACGGAGAAGACAGTACTGATCGAAGAACCTAACCTAGTCCCTCTTCCGGCAGAACTAAGCCGCGGCGAAGGGCATTTTGTAGTTGGAAAACAGACGATTATTTCAGTAGAGAACGAGGAGCAAGTACCTGTAGCGGAGTATTTTGCTAATGGATTTCAGCAGGTAGCTGGGTGGATTCCTAAAGTAGAAGTAGGCTCAAATGGGGATATTGTGTTTGTTACGGAAACAACGCTTGGCGATGAGGCTTATGAATTAGAAGTTCAACCAGAGAACATTACGATCAAAGCGTCTGCCGGTGCGGGCTTTTTCTATGCCCTGCAATCTTTGAAACAACTACTTCCTCCTCAATTCTATAATGATAGCTTACAAACAGAAGTAGGGTGGGGCATTCCCTCGGTAATAATTAAGGATGAGCCAGCCCTGCCATGGCGAGGCTATATGCTAGATGTGTCTAGGCACTTTTTTGACAAGGATCAGGTCAAAGAAGTCTTGGATTTCATGGCGGAGTTAAAGCTGAATCGTTTCCATTGGCATTTAACGGATGATCAAGGTTGGCGAATTGAGATTAAGAGCTATCCTAAATTAACGGAGATAGGTGCCTGGAGAATGGACTATCGGGTGACGGATGAAACTGTTTCCAATTGGTGGGGGAGACCGGTGCAGAAGCCAGGTGAAAAGCCTACTTATGGTGGATTCTATACTCAGGAGGACATCCAGGAAATTGTCGCTTACGCTAAAGAGCGTTTTATCGAGGTGATTCCAGAAATTGATATGCCAGGGCACGCCCAAGCTACTATTTCAGCCTATCCGGAAATTGGCTGCGTAAATATGGCTCCGTATGTAGCCACCGGTGGCGTATTTAAAAACAATACCTACAACCCGGGTAAGGAAGCCACCTTTGAGTTTGCGGAGAAGATGCTAAACGAGGTAATGGATCTGTTTCCGTATGACTATGTGCATATTGGCGGAGATGAATGCAACAAAGATCAATGGCGTATCGATCCTGATGCACAAGCTAGAATGAAAAGCGAGGGCTTGGAGAATGTGGAAGAATTGCAAAGCTATTTTATCAAGCGCATTGAAAAAATGATCAATAGTAGAGGTAAAATCATGATTGGGTGGGATGAGATTTTAGAGGGTGGATTGGCGCCGAATGCCACGGTGATGAGTTGGCGGGGCGAAGAAGGTGGGTTGAAATCCGTGGAAATGGGGCACGAAGTTATTATGACCCCCAATAAGTATTGCTACATTGATTTGAAGCAAGGGCATGATGACTTGGAACCTAACTTGGGGTATTCACAATTACTTTTGTCCACGGCTTATTCTTACCAGGTCATTCCGGATCAAACACCAGAAGAAAAAAGAAAGCTTTTCAAGGGGATTCAAGCCAATCTATGGACAGAATCTATCAGTGATTGGGGGAAACTAACTTATATGACTTATCCACGCCTTTACGCCATCGCGGAAACAGCCTGGACCCATCAGAATAAGAAAAATTGGGATGATTTTATTGACCGCCTATATCCACAATTGGAACGCTTAGACGCCCAAAAGACTCGTTATGCTGTTAGCGCCTTCAGTCCTTGGATTGACCATGAAGGAAAGGCCGACGGCATAGAGATTTCGATGAAAACAGAAGCCAATGGATTAGACATCTACTATACCTTGGATGGAACGGCTCCTGATTTGCAATCGCAAAAGTATACAGCCCCCTTCCTACTCAGTGACGGTAGTACAATCAAAGCCCAGGCTTACAAAGGGCAAAAAGCGATCGGCTACCTTTCAGAGATGCCCTTCCCGGTACACAAAGCTGCAGGTGCGCAAGTGACCAAACCCGAAACGACTAAGCTGACAGATCTCAACTATGCAAAGTTGCATATTTCCGATCCCAAGTGGGTGGAGTTCTCCGATGGACTGGAAATAGAACTTCAATTCAATGAACCCAAGGAAGTAAGCCAGATTAGCTTTAATGCCTTGAGGTATACTATTACAGCGGTATATCCACCAGAACGAGTGGAATTATATGGCTCTGAGGATGGCCAGACATTTACTAAATTGGCTGAGCTTGACCAAACCGACGTAAGCCACATCCAAGGCCGCAATAAGATCCGTTCGACACTTTCTTTTCCAGCTACAAAAGTGAAATTTCTCCGCCTAGTTGGGCAGGAGTTAAATCCCGTTCCTGAAGGGCATCATACTGCAGGGAGAAAAGCTAGAATCAAGATTGATGAAGTAGTAGTGGAGTAAGTACTTGATGTATTTGCTAAAGATGACTGTCTCCTTTTGTGATACCTTCCTAGCTTAAGGACTGAACATCTTTTCTGCTGTTCTACTCCAAATGTAGTTGGCCATTAACCCTTTGACATTGGTCATTTGAAGGTATGTTGTGATACCTTCTGTAAATAGGCCACAAGGGAGGGTGGATCGTTAAAAATAATCACTTATCTCGCAGACCACCTTGGCTGAAACCGAGTCGAAATTTCTATCCATTCCCGCTTTTCACTGCTCCAGTAAAAAAGTCCTTTTATCCATGATATGGATGGTTTGATATAAATAATTCAGCCAACCGTAGTGACTTTATTACTATTGTGTAGCCACATGAATAGCTTACGTAGATTTGACTATTGATCAATTTTTGTCATTAAAAGCTTTAAAATCTACATCATGAGAAAGTTTTTGACCCTGCTGTTAGTACTCTCCTGTTCCTATGCAACTCTTCAAGCTCAAGAGTCTTGGTCATTGGAAAAGTGTGTAAATCACGCACGCCAGAATAGTTTAACAATTAAACAGGCCCAATATGGAATCCTTCAATCGGAATTGACTAATAAGCAAGCCCGCATGGCCCGCTTGCCAAACCTGAGCGCCAGTATTAGAGGCGGTTATCAGTTTGGTCGAACGATTGATCCAACCACCAATGAATTTAAGAATGAAAGTATTGGCTTCAATGGCTTTGGCGTTGATGCAGGAGTAACGCTCTTCAACGGTATGGTCACTACCAACTCTATCAAGCAAAGTAAATTTGATGTGCAGGCAGCCAAGCTAGACGCAGCGGCAGCATCAAACGACATTGCTTTGCAAGTAGCTTCTTCTTATTTATCTATTCTCCTTGCAGAAGAACAGCTGGAGAATGCCAAAGTGCGTTTGACACTTTCTGAAGCGCAATTGGAGCAAACTGATAAATTGATTCAAGCTGGATCTTTACCTGTTAATGATCGACTGGACTTTGTAGCTCAAATTGCTAGAGAACAGCAAGCCATCATTGAGGCAGAAAACCTGGTAAATATCAACTATCTGACTTTAAAGCAGCTACTATTACTAGAGCCTAATGTTGATATCAAAATTGATCGCCCAGAGGTAATCATTCCGGCTGCGAATCCGGAGGGACTTTCTTTAAACGAAGTATTCACTACTGCACTTGGTACGCAACCTCAGATTGAGGCAGGCGAGCTTCGAATAAAGAGCGCCGAGATTGGTGAGCGTATTGCCTACGGCCAGAGTTTTCCTACCCTTTCTCTTTTTGCGGGAATGAGTAGTAACTACTCTTCTATCGCTAAAGAATTCCTAAGTTATTCTGAGCAGATTGAGCAGAACTTTGGACAATATGCTCAGCTAAGTCTTAACATACCTATTTATAGCAATCATAGAAATCAAGTTGGTTTAGATAGAGCTCGTTTGGCTACCTTGAACCAAGATGTAGCCAACAAACAAGCGAGGAACTTGTTGAAAACCAACGTGCAGCGCTCCATAGCTGATGCACGTGCAGCGAAAGAATCTTATGCAGCTGCCCAACGTTCCGAAGAAGCGGCCAGCGCTGCTTACGAAAACGCACAGAAAAGATTTGACTTGGGAGCCATCAACTCCTTGGAGTTTACAACGGCTTCCAATAACCTGAATCAAGCCAAAGTGACTTTGATCCAGGCTAAATACCAGTATTTGTTCAACTTGAAAGTAGTAGATTTCTATATGGGTAAGACCCTAGAAATTGATTAATCAATAGCAAAAACATGCACCCTCGATCGCCTGGGTGATTCTGGTAATCACCCGGCCTGCAGAGAACACCTTTTAAATTTTTAACTCTCATGGCTAAACGTAGTAATAGAAGAACTCTAATGGTCCTCGGCTTGATTGGAGTACTGGCCCTTCTGATAGTGGCAGTGGTAATGAAAAACAAGTCTAAGCCCAAAGGGGAGAAAGTAATGGCAGAAGAAGTATCCGAGCGTACAATTCGCGAGATGGTTTCTGCCAGTGGGAAAGTATTTCCTGAAGTAGAAGTGAAAATCAGTTCTGATGTATCTGGTGAGATCGTAGAACTACTGGTTGAAGAAGGCGATTCCGTAGTGACGGGACAACTATTGGCAAAAATTGATCCAGATGCTTACCAATCTCAAGTGGAGAGAGGTGTCGCCGGAGTGAATAGTGCCAAAGCGAATTTGGCTAATGCACGCTCACAGATCGAAAATTTCAGAGCTCAGAAAGAACAAATTTTTGCTCAGTTGGAAAATGCTCGTGAGATTCATAAACGTAATGAGAAGTTAAAGAAAGAAGGGGTGATCTCTGATATAGATTATGACGCTTCGCTGTCTAATATGAGGGCGCTTGAAGCAAATCTGAGAGCTTCTGATGCGAATATAAAGGCACAAGAGGAAGGCGCTAGATCTGCTCAATTTTCTGTGCAAAGCTCCGAGGCAACCCTGAAGGAATTGCGTACTAGCTTGCGTCGTACTACCATTTACTCCCCTACTAATGGTGTGGTGTCCGTCTTGAATGTTGAACAAGGCGAGCGCGTGGTAGGTACAATCCAAATGACGGGTACAGAAATGATGCGTATCGCCAACTTGAACAGTATGGAGGTGCGCGTGGATGTGAGTGAAAATGACATTCCTCGAGTTACATTGGGAGATCCAGTAGACATCGAGGTGGATGCCTATGTAGATAGAAAATTCCGAGGTGTAGTAACACAAATTGCCAATTCGGCTACTGGAGCTGGAACTTCTACAGCCTTAAATAGCGATCAGGTAACTAATTTTGAAGTACGCATTAGAATCGATGCTTCTTCTTACAGTGATTTGATCAAAGGCGGAAATCAATATCCTTTCCGTCCAGGTATGTCTGCTTCGGTTGAAATCAATACCGAAACGGTGGCTGATGTAGTAAGTGTTCCTATCCAATCTGTTACGACCAGAGAAAAGGAAGAGAAAAAGAAGAAAGGGAATCGACAGTTTGTTAACAATGAAAATGGAGAAGAAGAGAAGAAGGAGAATCGTAGAGACGATTTAATGGAGGTCGTTTTTGTTGTGCAAGGAGATTCTGTAGATATGGTAAAGGTTCGTACCGGTGTACAGGATGATTCATATATCCAAATTCGAAGTGGCTTGCAGGCAGGAGATAAAGTAGTAAGCGGACCTTACTCTGCGATTGCTCGTAAGCTGAAGAAAGGAGAAGTGGTACGAGTGGTCGAAGAAGATGAATTCTACAAGCAGAATTAGACGCTAAGAACTTAGCATCAAAAAAATGCCCCGTAGATTTTCGATTGATCTGCGGGGCATTTTTATTGGGTTATTTTACCAATTGTGGACTTTTCTTGAGCATTGCTCTATGAGGGATTCCATCTTCGAGATAGGGTTCTCCAACCACAGAAAAGCCAAGTGATTGGTAGAAATCCAATAGATACGATTGGGCGGATATTTTAACGGTTTGATCTGGCCAAAGTCGTTGAGCTTGCGTCAAGCAAAACTCCATCAGCCTTCTTCCTTCACCACTACCTCGAACTTCCTTCATGCTTAATACTCTGCCAATGGAAGGGTAGTCCGTGTAGGCTATCCCTTTAGGCAGGAGGCGAGCGTAGGTTTGTAGCTGTCCCTGTTCGTCTCTACCCAATATATGCCAACCTACTTGATCCTTACCATCAGCATCCAAATAAGCACAATCTTGTTCGACAGCGAAAACAGTTTGTCGAACAGCCATCACATCATACAGCTCCTCAATAGATAGGGCTGGAAAAGCCAGGCATGAATACTGAAGCATTTCCTAGAATTGATAACAAGGAATATTGTCTTTACTTCGATTTCGATTCGGAAATGGAGAATTGCCACCACCTCCGATTCGGAAGGGATTAATCTTAACGGCAATGTACAAGTCAGTTCCCGAAAGATCAGTTGGGCTTATCCAACTTCCCAAGTGATCAGTTCCTATCGTGACAAAAGGTAAACGCAGGCTAAGTCCTACTCGGAACTTTTGTAAGTTGTACATGGAAACTGGAAGACTCGCTCCAAACCATCTTTTCTCAAAACGAGGCACAAGTGCTACTAAGTTACCATTTGGCACGGTGATCGAACCGGGGTTAATCGTCTGCATAATTACCATGCCAAGGTATAGGTCATTATTCATTATGGCTTTATCCACGTGGAGATTAAGGCGACTGGGCAGCCAAATATTGAAGGCATCATTTACTAAGGAAGCTTGCCGGTCTCCTAAGGTTTCAAGGCTGAATATTTCTACAGCTTGGTCCACTTCTTCGGCGGAGTCGAAAAAGCTATAATTATCCCCATTTACAATGCTCCCTTCATCTGGATTCACTCGATGGACGTTCGTCTGTTTAGTGAACTTGATTTGGCCAATATCCATCAGAGAGCCACTAAATTTCCAATCATATCCTACTTCGGAATCCCCTATAGTATATACAAACCCTAAATCTACACTATAACCACTACCCAAGGGTTTTACTCGATTGACATCCTCCTGGATCAGATTAGAAGTATAGCCATATTCAAGATTTACGCCATCACCGAACAAGCTATTTTCTGGCAGACGTGTCATTTGATACTCTTCAGCACTGATGACGAAGGCCGCTTCATAACCTCGCAAGTATTTGGCGGTCACCCCAAATGAAAAATTACCAAGGGCATTCTGTTTTCTGAATGCATAATTCAAGCCCACTTCTTCAAACCCCATTACGCCGATCCGGAAAGGGTCAACCGAAAATGCTTCGAAATCAGGCCGTCGGTTAAAGGGGTAGTAGCTCAAGTTATCCGTTAATCCATTTCCACCTACCAAGAAGCGCCCGCCCGTGACCAACCCTATATAATGTTGGCCTGCCACTCTAAAGAAAAAGGAAGGCCCGACGTATCGCGATTGGCTGTAGATATATCTCTTTTTCCCGTCATCGAAGAAATCAACCGCAAATTGATCGGTTTTTAAAGGCGTATCAGTACCCACACGAGGGCCCAAGACAATATCGAGATTGCTGTTAAAAAGGTTGGGAACACTGGCATTACGTATGAAGGCGTAATTGTTATCTATAAATTGACTTCCTTCCACCAGGTTTAGGTCCCAGGAAAAGGGCATCATGGTATGAGCCGCTGGGTTGAACAAGGTGGCATTAATGCCGCTATAATTATCTAATCGAAGACCCAATTGTTCTTGGGCATAGGAGAGGCTTTGCCAGGTGCAAAGCAGCAATACAACAAGACCTGATCTTAAGTTCATAGGACAAGGGTGTAGTAGTTATGGGGCTGTTTAAACGCTGAAGCAAGCCCGTTCAATCTGTTCACTGTTCATAAAAATAGGGTTCGCTCGCTCGGCCCCAAGGGTGTTTTGAAATTGGAGTTCTCCTAAGGAACTGCTTAGCATGCGCAAAAATTGTCAAGGATTTAAATTGTTTCAGCTAAGCAAGACCTTATTCTCATCCAATGGTTGGAGTTTAGAAACCAGTTTGCTATATCCAAGGGGAATTTTGCGGCAGCTTAAAGGTATCAAAAATTGCCTAGACAAGCCGACAAAGTAGCAGCTAGCTCAGCAAAAAGACCAAGAGTTCATAACATTTCGGAAGGAAGATGACAATCCCGACCAGAGCAGCGCCCAAGGCCGTCAATAATACCCCTGCTGCGGCAACATCCTTAGTCCGCCCGGCGAGTTCATGATGATCTGGCGAAACCAAATCTGTCAGATGCTCGAGCCCGGTGTTGAAGGCTTCGGCTGCGAGTACACTGGAGATGGCAAAGATGATTAGACACCATTCGATCTGACTTATACCAAAGTAGAACCCCATCCCGAGACTCAATACTGCCATTACTGCATGTATTTTCGAGTTTTCTTGGGTGGAAAACAGGTCTTTTAACCCCTGAAATGCATATTTAAAACTGAGAATTCTAGCCTTGATCTTCATCTCTCATTGGGTTTATTCATCCAATTTACCTGCTAATACAAATACCTCTTTTTGACGCCGTACCTCACCATCGGGCTGGTGTATCTCTGCCCAGAGTATATAGATTCCCGTTCGCGCCTTTTCTCCTAAATTGATGCTTCCATCCCACTTAAAACTACCGCTTGTTGCTAAGACCTCGTTGCGAACAAGGCGGTGAATCAAACGACCTTGGGCATCAAATACATGCAGGTTTAGTAAGAATCCAGGTTTTTCGACTTCATATTGGATCAATAAAATATCCTCGAATCCATCTGAATCTGGCGAAAACCGGGGGTTAGGTAGGAAAATAATATCCTTAATATCAGCCCGAGCGGTAGTATCTACTTGTTGAGAGTTTTCATAGGTTGGGGTAGCGAAACCAACAGAAGAGGCGGCAGAATGCCAGTTGCCATCATCATTGGTAGGCCTGTCTGCACTGATGCGCTCAAGTGATACTCCATTCAAATCATCCAGTAAAGGAGAATGTTGAGCCTTTGTATATTGGAAGGAGTCGATTACTAAATTGCTAGGGGTAGCAAGGGTCACATTACCTTCATCATCTGGTAAGGAGGGTAGTGGGTTCTTTACCATAGCGAAAGGGGACAGGACGTCGTATCGATTTATAATATCTGCCGGTTCTTCGGACAAAACCACGTACGAATCGGGAAATAAAAGGAAGTCATTTTCGATGGGCCCACCCACATTGCCACTAGTTAGGTTGAGGTTGCCGATCCGAAGATTGCGAAGGTTAAAAATCTTATCGGACCGGTTGTACAATTCAATGAAATCCTTACCTCCGGTTGCTGGATTAAAAAGCACCTCATTGATCACAATATCTCCAGGTTCAGGAGTTACCGTCAAGCCAAATTGGATGCTGTTATTGTCACCTACTGGGTTTCCCAGGCAATCTGTAATGGTATTATTTACTTGAACCGTATAGACGGTGCCTTCTTGTACGGCATCATCAAGAATTAATACAACTTGCTTATTTTCGGGCGATTGTAAGGAAACAAAACTGATGGATAAAACGGGATCTATACTGTAATAAGCGGCATTGTTGGCCAGTGCCGGATCCAATTCTTCATCAAAGACGAGGATGAGCTCAAAATCACTGACCGCCACTGCTTGTATGAGGGAGGGCCCTTGCGTATCCGGTGTTGTTCCAGCTAAGCTATTCACTTGACCAGGCGTTCCTCCAGCACTATCTTCCGACGCACGCCAGTTACCGCTGCAGATATAGGGGCCTTCGGTTTGAATGAGCTCCAATGTCCATCCTCCACTAGCTTTCTCAAAATCTTGATACCAGCTAGAAGAATAACTTACTTGGAAGATGGTACTACCATTTTCATCCGTCAAAATAACATCATCTCCTCCGTTTGTCAAACTGGGAAAACTGGGAATACCTGCCACAGCTCCAAAGGATTCAAAAGCGGCGGCTTCATCTTCGTCACAAATGATAATATAGCTATCAGGTAGTAGATTAACTTCGGGTAGTGTCTTGGGGCTTCCGCCGGTGCTCAGGTTCAGACTGGAAAGTTGGATTACCTTGTCACTTCTATTGTAGAGTTCAATGAATTCTGCTGCGGGTAGGCCAACAACCGGGTTAGGGTCCGCCATGATTTCGCTTACTATGATGTCATTGGTTTCTGGGACTTGTATATTGAAAAAAGTAAAGCTCGCGGATTCCATGCTTCCAGCATTGCCATTTAGATCTTGGATTCCATCTACTGATACCTGGTAAGTCTGTTGGTTCACTAATGAGCTTCCGAGGCTCAGTGATAAATGACTTGGCGTACTACCCACAGTTACGTTGGATGGGGGCCCAATTCCTCCGTCTATGGACAGTTGATTGACAGGAGGAACCTGTACGGGCTCATTAAACTCCAATTCTATAGTAGTTGGAGAAGTCGCGATGGCTGTGACCAAACTGGGAGGGATGGCATCTGCGAAAATGGGATCAATACTCACATCATCAAAAAAGAAATTACTTGACCTAGAAGAGGTATAATTGCAAACGAAGCCGAAATAGGTCCCATTAGGATAGGTATTGTCATTGGCTGTGCCTTCCAATTGGTAACTGGTTCCACCAGTGTAGTCTGCCTCAAGCGTCCAGTTACCCTCTTCTGTTCGCACCACCTTGATCCTAGCTATGGGCTGTGAACCACCGACAGCGCCTACCGTGCCACTGATGAGTTTAGTGGAAGAAGAGCCGTCCTGTCGAAACAATTCCACCGCGTCATCAGAACCAGATATTCCTCCTATCCTCACATAGTAACCGTTTAGATCGGCGGTGAGGTCAGTTTGAGAAGCATTTAGATAAACTAAGGCATAATTGCTGGTGGAAGGAGCGAAAGTTAATTTAACAAGAAACTCCCAAACAGTAGGATCTTCATCGGACGTGGGAGCGGATAGGGCCAGATAGGAGCTATTGTTTGAACCTGGCGCTGAATCATTTAATTGTAATTCTCCGTTATTAATTTGGAAAAGATCTGTTTCGCCAATCCAACTTGGGTTATTGGTGAAATCTCCATCTGAAAAGTCATCGGTTAATTGGGCTATCAAGCAAATCGGGAGAAAGAAAAGCAAGATAGGGAGCAATGTGTTCTTCATGAGCACAAAATTATAGCAATTCACCAAAAAATGCGGAGATACGAAGGTAGTTTTGTCAGCTTAGTTTGTGTTTAGCCAGTAAATTTGCTGTAAAGCAACTCGAAAATAGGGACCAAGGCTAAACAGAATTACATAAATCACTGATTGAAAAATGAAATTTCTGATTGGTTTGCAGGTCTGTATCCTGCAAACCGACATTAAAAGAAAATTACATTTGCGGCAATCGTGATATGCCTGTATCTTTGCTGCTCGAATTTTGCTATCAGCTCCGATCAGATTATTTGGAAAATTTTTAAATGCAAAAAAATGAAAGTAGCAGTTGTAGGTGTTACCGGATTGGTAGGCACCGTGATGCTCAGAGTGTTAGATGAATTCCAATTCCCCATTACAGAATTGATTCCTGTAGCTTCAGCACGTTCTGTGGGTAAGTCGATTACCTATCAGGATAAGGAGTACAAAGTGGTTGGTATGCAAGATGCTATCAATATGAAGCCGGAAATTGCCATCTTTTCTGCTGGTGGGAGTACCTCCAAGGAGTGGGCTCCGAAATTTGCAGAAGTTGGCACGACTGTGATTGACAATTCTTCTGCTTGGCGGATGGATCCCAGCAAAAAACTGGTTGTTCCTGAGGTAAATGCGAATGAATTGACTACTGAGGATAAAATTATCGCGAACCCCAATTGTTCGACTATCCAGATGGTGGTAGCCTTGGCACCTCTACATCGCAAATACAAGATCAAACGTTTAGTCATTTCAACTTATCAGTCCTTCACAGGAACCGGGATGCAAGCGGTAAAGCAATATCAGCTAGAGCGAAAAGGTTATGATCCGAAGTCGGATGAAATGGCCTACCACTACCAGATTTTTGAAAACTGTTTACCGCACTGTGATATCTTCCTGGAAAATGATTATACCAAGGAAGAAATGAAATTGGTACATGAGACCCGTAAAATCCTAGGGGATGATAAGCTCGCCATTACGGCTACGGCGGTTAGGGTGCCAGTTCATGGCGGGCATTCAGAATCGGTTAATGTAGAGTTCGAATCTGCTTTTGATGTAGCAGAGGTGCGAGAATTGCTTGCTAAAACTCCGGGCGTAATCGTTGAAGATGATCCGGCTAATAATAAATATCCAATGCCATTATACGCCAAAGATCGCAATGAAGTTTTGGTAGGACGGATTCGTCGAGACGAATCTATTGAGAATGGCTTGAATTTGTGGATTGTTTCGGATAACTTGAGAAAAGGAGCGGCTACCAATGCGGTGCAGATTGCGAAGCATCTGATGGAAAAAGAGCTGCTTGGGGCTAAGGCCGTAAGTATCTAAGAAGCTGTCAGAGATTAGTCTGTGAAAACAAGTAGGTCCCACTAATTGATCTAAAACGTTGAATTAGTGGGATTTTCAATGCTATTTGAAAAATTTACTACTGTTTTTCTTAAATTTGAAGGATATCAAAGATAGATCTATACTAATCTCAGGATAATTTGACTACTTATCGCTTTTCTTTGCCAGAAAGCGACTACGATGATACAGGTATATAATTTTACAAACGTAAGTTGATTTATGAAGACCAAGCTTGTACTTTGGGGGGCTAACGCTCAGGATGAACGTGTGTTAATTGCACTTGAACTATTGGCTAAGGAAAATAAAGTCAAGATAATGACCTTTCCCGAATCTGTTGCTACAGAGGAGTTTAGCCAAAAAATGATGCAAGAGTGGCGCAACGGAACCCCCATGGAAATGCCCGAGGATCGCACAGAAGAAATACGTGAACTAGCCGTAACGGAAAGCCTTTTGCCCGAAACCTTGAAGGTAGAAAGAGGAGACCTGATCCAACGTGCCCAAACGGAATGGCACTTTGTTGTTTTATCTTCTAAATTAAATGAGGCTTATCAAACAGAGCTAGATGAGATCAAGGAAAAAGTCGAAAAGCTAGATAATTTTGACAAAAATACCTGGGATACCCTGAAGGGATTCTGGAATAAAGTTCAAGGACAAGTGCGGGATCGCAACCTGTTCCGCGAACATGCCAATAGCCTTAGAGATAATACCAATGCCCTTTTTGCCCAACTGAAAGAGTTACGTGCTAAGTTGGATGAAGACTTCCAGAAGAAGTCTAAAGCCAATGTGGAGCGATTTTCAGATCTGCTAGAAGGTGTAGAGAAAAAGATTGGTGAGGGTTTGAGCCTTCAGCCGATCTTTGATGAACTGAAAGATCTGCAACGCAAATTTCGCGAAGCGGACTTTACTCGGGATCATCGCTCCAAGATTTGGCAACGATTGGATAAAGCCTTCAAGGTTGTTAAGGAAAGAAGATTCGGTGCTGCGGGAGATGATCGATCTCCATTGGAGCGTCTCAAGAGACGATACGATGGCTTGTTGGCCGCTATTGAAAAGATGGAGCGTTCTATTCAACGAGATAGAGACGATCTGGATTTTCAAAACCGTAAAATCGCCACAACGGATGGTCAATTGGAAGCACAGATTCGCCAAGCCAAAATCAAGATGATCGAGGAGCGGATTCGTTCGAAAGAGGAGAAGTTAGGAGAGATGCAGACTACCAAATCTGAGTTGGAGAAACGTATGGAAACGCAAGCTCAGAAGGATGCCAAGCGAGAAGAACGGCAACGCCTCGAAGATGCTAAAAAGGCAGCCCAAGAAAAGATCAAAGCGGAGATTAAGCAAAAGGCGGAAGAGCGGGTAGGTGATGAAAAGATTGAGAAAGCGGTGGATGCTCTTAACTCAGAAGCTGAACCAGAAGCTGCTGCCGAACCCGTGGCTGCACCAGCACCTGAAGAGCCTGCTGCTACCGAACCTACTCCGGAAGCTGCTACCGAAGAACCTAAAAAGGAAGAATCTATACTCCAAGCTGTTACAACCACTATCGGAGAGTCTTTAGAAGACATGGCTGATACTGTCAAAGCTGTAGCTGAGGTAGTATCGGATAAACTAGAAGACAAGGTGGAGGATGTTAAGGAGAAGATCGAAGACGTAGTGGAAGAATTGAAGGAGAAGATTATGGGCGATGCTGGAGATGATAAAGAAGAGGAAAAGGAGGAGGCCAGCCCAGAAGCCGCTGCGGAAGAAGAAACACCTTCAGCCGAGGAGCCTGAAGCCAAAAAAGAAGAGGAAGAATAATATCAGCTTCCTGTTACAATAGAGAATGAGCCATCGATGAATCTTATTTATCGATGGCTTTTTTATTATCTCAAATTAGCCGTTATCCCGTAACTTAGCTTCTAAAATGCTACTATGCGCCTACTTACCCTAGTCATTTGCTGCTTTTTCATGACCTATGCTTGCCAAACGCCAGAAGAAGCGGTGCAAAACCAAGTAAACATTCCTGCTGAGCTACAGATTGCTAGCATTGATACGGTTGTTTTTGCTAGTAGCATCCGCGCTTTAGAGGTAGTTGATGATAGTACCATTTGGTGGGCAGGGTCTGCCGGCAAGTTTGGTTATTCAGAAGATGGAGGAGAAAGTTGGGTGGTCGATAGCCTTCAATGGGATACCATCCAACCACATTTTCGTTCCATCGCAGTGACCCAGGATGCGGTCTTTTTATTGAGTATTGCTTCTCCTACATTGCTGTTTCGGTCTGTTGATAAGGGAAAGAACTGGGCATTAGTGTATGAGGAAAATCATCCAGATGCCTTTTATGATGCCATGGCATTTTGGGATAACCAAAATGGTATAGCGATGGGAGATCCGACGGATGGCTGTTTATCGGTAATTCGAACAAAAAATGGAGGGGAGACTTGGGAAAAACTCAGCTGTGATCAACTACCTTCTACCGAAGAAGGTGAAGCAGCCTTTGCGGCAAGTAATACAAACATTGCACTATCAGGGCAAGCTGTTTGGTTGGTTTCTGGAGGGAAAAGGGCTAGAGTTTTTCATAGTCCTGATCGCGGAGAGACCTGGACCGTCTCGGATAGCCCAATAGCTGAGGGGGAACAAATGACGGGTATCTTTAGTGTTGATTTTTACGATGAACAAAGGGGGATTATTTTTGGAGGAGATTGGAATGATAAAGCACTGAATAGCCGAAACAAAGCGATGAGTGAAGATGGAGGTCAGAGTTGGATTCCGATTCTGGAAGGTGCTGGTCCCGGCTATCAATCTTGTGTGCGATTTGTACCGAATGCTGATGCCCAAGCTATCTTAAGCTGCGGAATACCTGGTATCAATTACTCCAGGGATGGAGGCCAAAGCTGGACGAAACTGAATGATCAAAGTTGGTATACTTTGCGTTTCGGTTCTAGCTGGGAGACGGTGTGGTTAGCAGGTAATGGTAAAGTAGGTAAGATTAAATGGAAAACGGAGCTAGAATAGTACAGGAAAACATGAAGTAATCAATCCCGATATCACCTGAACTGTAATTTACTACTCATCTGTTCTTTTGCGGAACGGAAACCACTTTCATAGTCTATTTACAACTGTTAGAAATTGATCCTCAAAGCCTTCTTTAGTGGAAAGGAAAATCCTTATGCCAAACCTGAAAACTATTGTGAAAAGACATTTATTATTACTCTGCGGTACATTTTTGTTTCACTTCTGTTCTGTGCAAGCACAAGGGCAGTTGGAGCAATTAAAACAGCAGCTCTATGAGATAGATGGAGATGGAAAAGAACGGCTTGATTTATTAGTCGATTTGGTTAAACAATGTTACTATTTTGAGCATCCGGATTCCTCTCTAAAGTATGCCGATCTGGCCATGACGCTCGCGGAACGTGCGGGGGAATTGAATTGGCGTGCCAAAGCCCTCTACAGCCGAGGATTAGCCCTATTTGCTGCTCAAAAACCTGACCGAAGTCTGGAAGCGCTTCAACAAGCAGAATCGGCTGCTCTGGAGACTCAAGACACGATTTTGCTTTTGGATGTTCTCAACCTGTTGGGGAACAACTTCTTCGATCTTGGATTGATGGAATTGGCCATGGAAAAATACTTACAAGCTATAGCCTTTGCCGAAGCCCAGGGAGATCCCGCCAAGGCCACGGCTGCCTATGCCAATATTGGTCGCATTTCATCCACCAAGGAATCCTATACAGAGGCTAAGAAATATTATCGATATTCATCAGAATTATACCTGCAACAAGGAGACACATTAAGGTCTATCGCGATACTGTTGAATTTAGTTTCTACCTACTTGCGGCTGAATAAGCCAGATTCTGCTCAATATCTAGCTGATTGGGGTTGGCGAAAGAGTCAGCAATTGAAATATCCTGCAGGAGTCTTTATGGCTAATGTCCGTCGATCTCAGGTAGCGATCACGTTAGGAAATTTTGAGCATGCCTTAAGCATCACTCAATTTATGTTGGATAGTTTGCCACCAGATGATTACCGGATTCGATACAATGCTTGGCACTATCGTGGTATGGCTCTGGATTCCCTTGGTCAATTTGATGCGGCTTTAGAGGCCGCTCACAAAGCCAATGAGTTTGCCGTCCTGACGGAAAGCCAACCGGTTCTGGCATCTACCTATCATCGCTTGTACGAGGCTCACAAAAATGTAGGTAATTCCGAGGAGGCCCTCGCCTATTATGAAACTTACCGTACAGTGGGGGACAGTATTTTGGATGGTGGAATGGCACGTAAGCTAACTACCATGCAACATCTGTATGAGACGGAACGACAGTCCTCTGAAATTCAGGCTTTGCAAAGCAGAGTGGAGTTGGAACGATTGAAGTTGCGACAATGGGGCTTTTTGGCCATTAGTCTTCTCTTACTGTTAGCCCTGATTGCCAGCATTGTAGTTTATCGAAAACAGCAAAGGGCACAGCAAGAGCAACAAGAGCGACAATTGGCAGAGCAACGCCTCCTGAGCCTACAGATGAACCCACATTTCCTTTTTAATAGCCTGACGAGTTTGCAGCGCTATTTATTAGAACAAGAAGATACTAAAATCGCCCAAATCTATCTCGGGAAGTTGGCGACATTGATGCGTAATATTCTTGAGCAAAGCCGAGAAAAATTGATTCCATTAGCCGAAGAATTGGAAAGCTTAGAGCTCTACCTAAGTGTCCAGAAACTTCGCTGGAAGGACCGACTTAAATACAAGATTGAATTGGCTCCAGAGGTCTCAGAAATAGACACCTGGATTCCACCCTTGCTAGTACAGCCTTTGGTGGAAAACGCCATAGAGCATTCGGGGATTACAGAAAAGAAAGAAGGGGTTTTGGAAATCAGGGTAGAAGAGAATGATAATAATGTACTAATCATGGTAAATGACAATGGGAAAGGTTGGTCTGCACAGCTTCCTGGAAATATACCCAGACGGAAAGGCGGTTTAGCCCTGGGAATCGTGCAAGATCGCCTCAAACTGCTCACCCAGCTCCGACAACAACCTCATAAAATGGACATCCACACCCATGCCCAAACTGGTACTCATATCACCTTAAAACTACCTAACTATGAAAGCGTTAATTATTGACAATGAGGAGGACGTTATCCAATCGCTTAGCTTATTGCTCTTTCAGTATAACACGGGCATAGAAATAGTGGGAAAAGCAGGTTCGGTACAAGAGGCCAAAAAATTATTACCACAAACCGATTTTGACCTGCTCTTCCTGGACATAGAATTGGGCGATGGTACAGGCTTGGATCTATTAGAAACCTTGTCCAAAAGAGATTTTAAACTCATCTTCATTACCGCTCATAGTCACTATGCAGTGCAAGCTTTTCGGTTCAGCGCACTGGATTACCTACTCAAGCCCTTTGACCCCGATCGATTGAAGGAAGCCGTAGCTAAAGCTGAAGCAGGCTTGAGTCGAGAGGCACGTCTTCAGCAACTGGAAACCTTAGTTGAAAACTTAAAAGCCGGACAAACGCCGCGCCGATTGGCACTGCGGGATATGGAAAACATCCATTTGTTCGATGTGGAAGACTTACTTTACGCCTCGGCGGAAGGTAGCTATACGCGCTTGTTTTTTAAGCAAGACCGGGAGTGGGTAAGTAGTAAAAATCTCAAGTATTTTGAAGGACTTCTAAAGGCTGCTCCCTTCTTTCGAACGCATCAATCTTATGTGGTCAATTTAAATGAAGTGATTCGATTTGAACGGATGGAAGGAGGTCATTTGGTTTTGACTGATGGTAGAACGATTCCCGTTTCTGTCCGCCGCCAAAAACTACTAGTGGAACAGCTAATGAATTTGCAGTAAAAATCTAGCATTGACTCAGCACGAGCCAACAGCGCGCTTACAAAGTAAAACAGTACGTTTACAAAGAGGGAGGCTACAGCTCCAAGAAGTTGCTACGCAAGCGTTTGTAAGTATTTAATTTCGACAATAGAACAAACATGAACAACACTTACAAACACTATGCTTACCCAAAAACAATCGTGGCTAGGTCTAATCGCCTTATGCCTAAGTCTATCCTTATTATCTCAAGAATACAGCGTATCTAGTACTTATGCACCTGCTCTTGCGGGGACTTATCGCCCCTTTACAACTACGGATGGGGTTACTAACTACAAACATCTTACGGCCAATCTTTATCTTTTTCGTACAGCAGGACTTTGGACATTTGCTGATCAGCCAGATTTCACAGGGTTAATCATCGATTTTGAAATGAGCAATGCTCCTACACCCCCTATAGGCAGTTGGACTTCTGGTACGGTGGTCGACCTTCTCTTGCCAGTTGAGTTTAATTATTTTCATGCACACTTGAAAGGCGATATAATAGAGCTCGAGTGGGAGACCTTAACCGAGAGTGGCAATAGTGGTTTTGCCATTGAAAAAAGCCCAGATGGAATGAGCTTTGAAATCATAGCCTGGGTGGAGGGAAATGGGAGCACTCAGGCGGTCTCTCGTTATAGCTACCAGGATGAAGAGAAAGGAAATTCCCCAGTAATTTATTACCGACTTAAACAGTTGGATTTTGATGGCGCATTTGAATATTCAGATATTATTGCGGTGAGCCGCCCGGTGGAGGCTCCTTTTGTGCTTTACCCGAACGTTATGAGGAAGGGAGACCTAAGGATGCAAGTAAGAGGCGTTGGAGTATTGGAAAATTATCATATCGTGGATATGCAGGGTCGCCGTTTAGCTTACTGGGAGGGCCAACGGGAACTACCTTTCGAGTTGGAATTGTCTGGACTTCCTTCGGGGCAATATTATTTGATAATAGAAAAGCAAAGTCATCCGCAGGCACTTCCTTTTCTTATTTTAAACGAGTTCAGTAAATAGAAAAGATGCAATTCCTTCATTGTTTCACCATTATAGCTTTTCTTCTTTCCACCCCCTTTATTCAGCGAAGGGCGGGGGAATCGGCGGAAGCCTTTGTTTTACGTCAATTTACCAAGGAAGAAGAACGGGACATCCTCGATATTCATCCGGTGATTGAATATGCCTGGGGAGATACGCGGAAAGGAAAAAAGCTTATCAATTTTCTTCCTCCAGCATCAAGCAAGGACGGTATGATGGAAGCTGCCATTTGGTTGCCTCAAGGAGAGAACCAATACAAGTGTATAAGAATCAGGAGGATTCTTTTTACAGGTGGAGGCGAAGCCGAGAAGGTGCTAAGCGTGTTTTTTCAAGATATTGATGGAGATGGAGATAAAGAGCTTTTGTTTATTAAAGAAGGAATCGTCAAAGCCTATAAAGACCTGCATGCTGCTGATGACACTAGTTGGCAGAATGCCCCCTACCGACGAAAGACTTATAGTACATTCATTTATCAGCAAACTAAGGTGTCAGGCCAATATCTGGACGAATTCGAACCTATAACTTGGCCCTATTTATTGACTAGGCTCGATGGTCTGAAAACAGCCGCCGAGGTGCGCCAAGTTATCAGGGATTTGCAGCGCTAATCCGATATTTTTTCGGCTCTAAATAGCATATCTGCTCCCATCAGGATTTTATTTTTTAACCGATATGGGTAATCTGGTCGTTCAGCTAAAAAATCGCGCACAATTTTCGCAGCACTAGTTGATTGATGCCCACTCAAACTTGCTGTGATCCAACGGCGAGGGAAGAAAATGTCTCCAGTGACTTGGATTTCCTCCATTAAGGCAAGGCTCGGCAAAATGTATTTTTCTGCTTCTTGGGCACGTAAAGGATGGTGGAGATAGGATAAGGCACTTCCGACCCAAGGTTCATAATGTCTATTCTCAGCTTTTGCAAGGCTTTCAAAGAAGGAGTCACGCGTACTTCCATCAGCAGCTAAGGCAGGTCGGATAAAAGCTAATCTTTTCTGTCGGTCTGGGTTTTTGATAGCTGCATACTGTTGGTCAAGTATCTCTTGCGCTCGTTCCGGGCGCCTGAGGGCCAGTTCGCAAGCGAGGTTCGTCAATTGACTTTCAGAAAGCGGGAGCCCTGTAATGGGTTGTTCACCAGACCAAACGGCGTAAAGTTTGTCTACTGCCTCGTTATTGATGGCTATGTCCGCAAAAGCTTGGAAATAAGCTGATTTGGCTGATATATCTGTACTTTGCTGCAATTGTATCCAAAGTAGGTTTTCAAGAGAGGCAGCCACTATTGAACGTTCATTGGGGCTAAAGAAACGCCAGAATAAGGTTTGTAAATTGCCTAGAAGGTATTGCCGATTCAGTGGTTCTTGCTCACTGGATACAGCTCGGACGAGGCTATTAAATAAGTCCTTTGGGGCTAGCTCATTGCGTAAACAACTTTCGAATAATGCCATACGGGCAGCTCCTCTCAATAGTGGGTCGTCGAAATCTCTGCTACTTTCTAGAAAGTAGGCCAGGTGTTCTTTGCTTAATGGAAAGTAACCATAACTCATGGACGAGCCATTCAAAAGATAGGGGTATTGTGTCTCTATTTCTGTCAATTCTATACGAGTCTGTTTTTGTCCTTCGATCTGAATGGGCACCTTTTCTACTCCTGTAGGGGTGAAAACAGCCAAATCCGTCTGTTCTGTCCAAAAGCGTCCACTTTCCACTTGCGGTAGTTGCTCGATAATCAATGACTGTTCTTCAAAACGAGAAGTGAAGACGGGCATACCAGACTCCTTGACCCAAACCTGACTCCAGGCAGCCAGATCAATAGCTGTTTTCTGATCAAAAATACCAATCAGGTCATCCCAGGTGGCATTTCCAAAGGAAAACGCCTTGAGATACTCCTGTAAACCTGCCTGAAAATCTTCTTCACCAATCAAAGCCTCCAGTTGTCGCATAACCACCGGGGCTTTTTGATAAATGATCCGGCCATAGAGAGCACCTGCATCTTTAAGGTTTTCCAGTTTCTGTTGAATTGGGTGGGACCCTTCAGATCGATCTTCACCGTATGCGGTGGGCTGATGAGCTAAAAGAAAGCGAAGATCATGATTGATTTCAGGGAAGCTTGGGTTTACGATCTTAGCGGCCATGAAATTGGCAAAGACCTCTTTGAGCCATACATCATTAAACCACTCCATCGTAACCAGATCGCCAAACCACATATGTGCTGTTTCATGCGCAATCAAGCTGGCCCGCCCTAATTTCTGATTCTCAGTTGCTGTTTCATCGAGAAATAGGCTTGATTCTCGATAGAAAATAGAGCCCACGTGCTCCATTCCGCCATATTGGAAGGTGGGGAAGAGGGCAAAATCAAACTTTTCGAAAGGGTAGGGAATTCCAGTATAGGTTTCCAACCATTGAAGAGCACTGGCATGAAGATCAAATACTGCGTCCACATTAGCGGCCACTTTTTCATCATCTGTTTCTCGGAAAAACATCGTCATTTCTCTTCCATTCCTGGTACGGGTTTCTGAACGAAGTTTTCCTGCGCCAAAAGCAAATAGATAGGTGCTGATAGGATCACTTTCTCGGAAGCGATATACCATTCGATCGGTCCTTTCTTTCTTTTCCAGTAACGAACCATTGGCGATAGCCACCCAGTCCTTAGGGACCTCTAGTTCCAGGCTATAGCGCGCCTTGATATCAGGCTGATCAAAGCAAGGAAAGGCCGTTGCCGCCCGATCCGGAACAAATAAGGTATATAAATATTCCTCACTGCGATTAAGGGATTGGTCTCCGGCAATGAATTTGATTTGGAAATCATTCTCCCCTTCATTTAACTGTGCCTTGGGGATAATCAGGTGTTCTTGTTCAAAGTGATAATCCACAGCTACCCCTTGACGCTGGACGGCCAAAACTTGGCTACTATCAGCTTTGAAGTCCAGGACAAGATCGCTAGATACTTCCGCTAAGGTAAATCGCAACTCCATGCTTGCTGGAATGGCGTCCTGAAGTTCCTCCGGGATATTAAAGAATAATTTATATCGCACATCCTTCAGCTGTTGAACGCGCGCTTGGGCTAACTCAAGAGGCACACCCGCAGCTATTTTGGCAGCCTCAGGTGCTGGGCGATCGCATTGAATCATGAGAGAAATACTAAGTAGAAGAATTATTGATCGGAGAATGGTATTCATATTCTTTGGTTAGGTGAGAATAGCACCCAAAACTAAGGAAAAAAGAACTTTTTGTGATCAAAAAAGAAAAACGAGAGACCTAAATAGGCCGAATGTGGAGATTGAAACAATACTGCACCCTTTTGCAACAATAGTGAGAATCATGTATCAAAAAATCCTGCAACTTGCCCTTGTAAACACGCATACGGCTTCTGCATGTAAATAAACCAACTAACCAGGTTTCGTTCTTAGTCATCGTAGTCCCAAAAAATCGAGCGTTTTTTCATACTATTCCAAAATTGAAGCGGTTTGGATCGATCCATTTTAATTACCATCATGTGGAAAATGGACATCCAAAACCCCCTCAAGTACAGTATATCCTGGCTAAAGTGATCGGGAAGTTTTTCCAGCACTTTATCGCTAGTATATCCGCTTATATGAGTGTTTTTTTAGAAATCCTAGCATAGTTTAGAGGGATGGTGGAACCGGCTTAGGTTCCACCATCGTTCCTCTTCACAGTCGAGTGATTTGCTTACCAAAGAGCCGCTTAGGCTTCTTCTTCAATCTTCTCAAAGTATTCATCGGTCAATTTCTTCACTACTCCTGACAGTAAGAGTAGTGCCAGTACATTTGGAATTGTGATGAAGGCTAGCACAGTATCTCCAAGCCCCCAGATGGTGTTCAGAGAGGTCACGGCACCCACAAAGTGCATGATGACGTAGATGGCCTTGTAAGGGAGAATAGACTTTTGACCAAAGAGGTAGTTGACACAGCGATCACCATAGTAACTCCAGGAAATAGAAGTTGAAATCCCAAATAGGAAAACACAAAGCAATACTATAGCCGTTCCCCAATGCCCAAGCGATTTGGTGTAGGCCAATTGAGTAAGTGGCGCAGCATTCTCCATAGCCTCACCATATAAGGTGTCGTAGGTCGTGCCATCAGTTGCTACTGCTAATTGTCGATCAGGGAATAGCTGACCAACGAACGGCTGCGTGTGTGCCTCATCAATAAAGAAGGTTTCGACGGGGACCTCATGCCATGCCAATAGGAGCGGTTGGTCTTCGGTGGTTACTGCTTGCCCTGCCTTGATTTCAATCACATTGTTTTCATTAGGCGTAATGGCGCGATAGGTTTCAGCCCCGGCGGCAACATAGGTGACATCACCACTATTGAGTCGCAAGGTCGTAGGAGTAGTTTCTTTCCACACGCCAGCCGAAAGGATAACTAAGGCTGTGATGGTACAGATGATGATCGTATCGATCAGTGGCTCAAGTAAGGCCACCACTCCTTCGGAGGAAGGGTATTTGGTTTTAGCAGCGGAGTGGGCGATGGGTGCTGAGCCTTGACCTGCTTCATTCGAGAATAAGCCTCTTCTTACTCCCCATAGCAAAGTTTGTATGAAGATTCCAACTCCTGTTCCTGCTATCCCCGCGGTTGGATTGAATGCTTCTACAAAAATGGATTTAAAGGCCGGCCAAACCATATCGGCATTCATTCCTAACACCAAAAGACCTCCAACTACATACAGCAAGGCCATGAAAGGAGCTATGATACTGGTTACTTTTCCAATGCGTTGAATCCCGCCCAATATGACCAGACCAACAAAGCTAGCTGTAATGACTCCGCTCATCCACATGGGGATATCAAACTCACTATTCATAAGATCGGCGATGGAGTTGGCTTGGATGGCATTCCCGGAAAGAAAGGCGGTCAGCATAATGCCGAAGGCCACGAAGGCCGCCATCGGTTTCCACTGTTTTCCCAATCCTTTTTCGATATAATACATGGGGCCTCCGGCTACGCTACCTTTGGCACCTGCTGCTCCTGGGGTCACTTCTCGGAATTGTTGGGCGAGTGTGACTTCGGAGTATTTGGTTGCCATACCAACCAGGGCTGTCACCCACATCCAGAATATGGCTCCCGGGCCACCGAAGTGAATGGCTATCGCCACCCCCGCAATATTGCCGATGCCTACGGTAGCTGAGAGGGCGGTAGTTAGGGCCTGAAAATGAGATACGTCACCAGGATCATCGGGGTCGTCGTAATGCCCCATGGCCACTCGGATGCCATGACCGAGTCGTCTAAATTGAATAAACCCTAATCGAATGGTTAGAAAAAGCCCGGTTCCCAGAAGCATCACGATCAGTATCGGATACAAGAAGGGATTGATTAGTTGCTGAAATTCTACAATGTTCATCACTTAGTTTTTTTGGTTAATAGCCACAAGTATCGGTGGGAATGGAAGTGATGAAGCCATGATTTCAGCAAGAATCCAGTTTTATGTCAGCAAGAATTTTACTGACAAAATCGTGTCAGTAGGTAGAAGTTACAGATAAATTAGCCTGGAGGATCGAATTGGATTTGCTGTTGAAGATTGATTGTTAGGGTTTTACAACTAGGCCCTTCGTGTGGAGGTCAATGTGTTCGGCATTTACACGCAACCGGATACGCCGACTTTTACCATATTCAAATAAAAGTTCCTTTAAGTCATTTTTGCTTAGGTCGCTAAGCTCATCGGACTTGGATAGGCCATTACAAAGTGTATCAAGGATGCGACCAATCTCATTGTAATCTTTAATATCATAATCTTTTTTCACTGCCGTTTTAGGCTGTATCTCAAGCCAGCCTCCCTCGTGGCCCTCTGTTTTGCGTTTATCTGCAAATCGATGCAACAGCAGGAAAGGTTTTTCAGTGAAGTACACTTTCTGCCAATCTAGAGCTTCGGGGAGTTGGAGGTGGGCAATAAATTCTCGTCGATTTTGCTGGTTCCGGCCGATGGAAAGTTGCAATGCTAGCGTTCGGCGAGCAAATACCTTTCGAGCAGACTTCGCTAATTCTTCTACCCAACTCAATGCTAGAGCGAAGAACAATACAATCAAAATGGTTTTGAAGGTGGTATTGAGTAAGATCTTGAGAAAATCTGAATCACCCAGTTTTAGGATCTGCGCGGCTAAGGTGAAGGCTATACTGATGCCCGCTAAGTAGGCCAGGATGGTTAGACCTCTTCGCTCAAAGGAAGCCCAAAGGGTTAAACCCAGGAAGAACAAGGTGAAAATAGCGTAAATCAGGTCAACGGATGAAATAAGTGTGATCCGTTTAGGGATAATTACTCCCGATAACATCAATAGCGTAAGTACAACTGAGAAACCAAAAGTAGAGATTACAAGCCATCGCCAGGACTCCGAGCGTACCACTGGGCGGATCAATGTGGGAACGTGCCTAAAACGAGGGAGTGCCAAGAGGATAAAGGCGCTATTAAAGATTGACAGCATACTTTTTAGGCCTTCGTATTGTGTAGAGTCAAAGTTTGCATCGGCCAAGCCTTCAGCATAATAGACTTCTAAAACGCCAGAAAGTGCCCAGACCAATATGGCTACCGACAACCAAAAGAGACCAAAATCTCGCTGCCCCTCACCGCTACCTTTGGTGATGTGCTGCCAAATAGAAAACAAGGCAAGAAAGGCAAAGCTACAAATGGCTATTTGCCAGTATCCATAGAATAAATGGAGTTGTTCACTCACTTGATTGTGTTAAAACTTCTTGTTCGGTATCTTAATTTCGTAGGTTTTTCGAGCAGCATTGGTCAGTCTACTACTGCGCAGCCAAGGGTTATAAACTTTTAAGGTTCGGTAACTAATACCATGTTTCAATGCAAAGTCTCCCAAATTAGGTATTGGCCCATCGACCTCCACAAGGTCAAAATTGGTCATGGGCTCGTAACCGTCTTCATGGTCAAGATAGAAGCCAAATTTCTCTGGATTGCCGATTACTTCTTTAATGGCAATGATACGGAAGACATAGCGATCTGTTTCCTGGTTTAGGTTTAGATCATAATAAGTATCTCCGCGTTGCACATCCATTTCTCGCTTCAATCGGGTCCCGCCCATATTGTAGGCTGCTGCTGCTAGTGTCCAACTACCAAAGCGCTTATGATAGTCTTTGATGTATTGACAAGCTGCCCTTGTCGATTTTTCGAGATGATATCTTTCATCTACTTCTTTACCAACTTCCAATTTGTAGTATCGCCCCGTTTCACTCATAAATTGCCACAGACCTTTTGCCCCTGCCGGGGAAGTTGCATTGCGTAAGTTACTCTCAGCTATGGCCAAGTACTTGAAATCGTCAGGCACTCCTTCTTCTGCCAGTATCTTTTCAATAATTGGGAAGTATTTGTAAGTATTCTTAATGTTAAGCAGGGTAGTGGAATGCCAGTAGGTATTGACAGATAATTCCCGATCCATTCTTTCGTATACATCGGGGTTTTCGATCGGCACTCTTTCACCGGCCAAACTGAAGGTTTTATCGAGGTCAATGGCTTTGATCACCTGAGGGATCTTAGCCATGGGGGCTACGGCTACGGCATTTTCATCAGCTTTACGCTCTTTCTTTTTTCCATAGGAAGCGAAGACCACGACGGTTAGAAAGGAAGCAAGAAGCAAGGTGTAATTTTGCAAAAGCTTTTGCATGACGATTAATGTTTATAGGATTATTAAACGGGATTTAGCCATTGGCAGAGTGCTTCTCACAAGATAAGGATATCCTTCAAATTATTCAATCCAGATAAAAACAGGCTCAGCTGGCTGACAAACTTGACCTAGAGGCCGGTAAATCCATTACGGTTGTAGACTGAGTATATTGCCCATGTGATAGCAGGTTCGGCAACGAGGCTCATAGCGATCCTTCTCTCCTAACACAACGGTTCCTTCGTCTTCTGAAAGCCGATAAGAATGGGTGGCAAGGTTGCCACAATGTTGGCAGATGGCATGTACTTTAGTGATGTATTCTGCTACGGCTAACAGGTTGGGAATCGGACCAAAGGGGCGTCCCCTGAAGTCCATGTCTAGTCCAGCAGCGATGACTCGAATGCCCTTGAGCGCTAGTTTTTGACAATTTTCTGTGAGATCTTCATCAAAGAATTGTGCTTCATCTACTCCGACTACATTGACCCCATCTGTAAGCTCTAAAAGCTTGGAGGAATGACTAATAGGGGTCGAGAGAATAAAATTGGAGTCGTGAGATACTACTTTGGTATCATCATAACGTTTATCTACCGCTGGTTTGAAGATCTCTACTTTTTGGTTAGCAATCTTGGCGCGCTTCAACCTGCGGATTAATTCCTCCGTTTTTCCGGAGAACATGGAGCCACAAATCACTTCGATCCAACCACTCCGCTGGCCTTTAAAATGAGGTTCTAAAAACATCTTTAATATTTTGTATAAGCAGTTTGAAAAGATAAGCAAGAAGCCTAACTTTGGAAGCTTAAAATTGGAACTATTGACTAGTGCTAATCGTAACTATAGCCAGTTAAAGCTGAATTCCATAATAGTATGGCTAAAGCAAAGCGTTACTAGGATACGATTAAACAACTTCATTAGAATAAAGCCTATTAATAAAACATTCCCCGGCCTAGTTCAAAATCAACTAACATGAACTTGCAACAAGCAAAAATCCTACTCGAAAAAATCAACTCTCTTTATAAAAGTATAAGCATGGATGATGGAGGGATAGCTTCCATCGAACGTGACCTTATGCTAAGTTATATCCGTCAGTTGTATGAGGCTTTCCATCAAATGGAGGCCGGCGGGGCAGCTGCTACTAGTAAGAGTCAGGCTGCTAAGGTAAAACAAAATCCCGATTTGGAGATCACAAATGAGGCACCAGTTAAACCTCCAGTGAAGAAGTATAAACCACCTAGGATTATCGAAATTCCAGATACGGTAAAGGAGACTCCTCCTCCTGCTCCTAAGAAGCAGACTCCTCCTCCGCCACCTCCCCCCAAACCCGCTCCCAAGCCTAAACCTGAGCCAAAGCCCGAGCCTCCCAAGGTAGCTCCGCCTGCCCCTAAACCGGCTCCAACTCCTACTGCCAAAGGTTCTTCTAATCCTAAGGTCAAAGCCCTCTTTGTTTTCAAGGAAGTTAAAGAATTGTCTGAAAAATTGAGCGCACAGCCCATCAAGGACCTAACCAAATCAATGGCTATCAATGATCGCTTATTGTACACCAATGATTTATTTGGTAAGGACAACAATGCCTTAAATGCTGCCTTGAAACGATTAAACGGTTTAGGCAGTATGGATCAAGCGCAACCGCTTCTCGAAGAATTGGCAGAGCAACACAATTGGACCGACGAAGAAAAGGCAGATACAGCCATGTCTTTGATAAAGTTGGTTCGAAGACGTTACCTGTAAGAGCTAGGGCTTGGATCTTCTTAAGGTCGAAAATCACTACACACTTCGTCGATAAAATCGAGGTTTTAACAACCTCTTTCTTGCGATAATCGTTGAATAAGCATAACTTATTCTGAACGACTATATCAAACCAGAAGGGCTTTATGGGTAAACAAAAGATGTCTGAAAAATTAGCGGCGAGTTTAGCGATCCCTTTAAAGATGATCACAGTGCTGTGGGGTATCCATATCGTACAGTGGTTTTTAGGGTTGAAGCTCGGGTTTCTGGGGGTGTTTCCACAGAAAATCTTTGGTTTGAAGGGGATTTTATTTTCCCCACTTATACATGGTGATTTTGGTCACTTACTTTCAAATACTCCTCCTTTATTCGTTCTCAGTGCTATATTGATATTCTTCTATAAAAAGGTAGCTTTTCGATCGTTTACCATGATCTATGCGCTTACTGGATTGGCTGTTTGGCTCTTTGGGCGGCCGGTTTTTCATATTGGAGCTAGTGGGGTCATATACGGTTTGGTGGCCTTTGTGTTTTGGAGTGGTATATTCCGTCGCAACTTTAAGTCTATTGCCCTAGCTTTGTTGGTGGTATTCTATTATGGCTCTATGTTTATGGGTGTGTTACCTGGTCAGGAAGGTATTTCCTGGGAAAGTCACCTTCTGGGGGGCTTAGTGGGTATCTTCGTCGCTTGGTGGTATAAGGAGGAAATTGAAAAGGATGAGGTAAAACAACCGTATTCTTGGGAAACGGAGCCAGAGTTGCCTCCTCGCCCTTTCTTTGAGAATGACCTTTTTGAGAAGACCAAGATGGAGCGTGAAAAAGAACGGCAAGAACGGGAACGTACAGATTGGTTTTGATGCCACACTTGGCAATTTAGTAGGCAGGAATGAATAAATTCTACGAACTTCATATAGCCCTACAATGGGGCATTGCGATTCTCCTTAGTCTAATAATGATGGTGATCCTGGGATTTTGGATCGATGCAACTTCAGATAACCTATTGAACTGGCTCTTGGTGTTCCTGGTCATTCCACTTTTTCAGTTTATGGGTACTCCGCTTTTTCGTTTGTTAGGGATGTATACCTACCTTTCACCGATGCTGTTGGTCTATGGGGCCAACGAAAAGCAATACGATTTGCATAATGGGACTTCTTTTGATTATTTGCTGCTGATGCGTGGAGTGAAACCGGGTATGAACTGGCGGCGGAGATTGTTACAATTTTACCTGGAGGGCCTATTAAAAATCGTTGCAAAACTAGAAAGAGAAGAATTACCAACTTCTATTGAAGTCCGGGGAAGTTCTTACTTCTTCAGCGAAAGTACAGCCAAGCGCCTAGGTTTTGAACTCAAAGAAACGGGAGGCATGGAGAAGTTTAACATAGTCATTAATTATCTCGACCTGCTCTGGATGTATTCTTTGGCACATGGTAGGTGGCGCTGGCCCAATTTGCAAAGCGTGAAAACTGCCAGCATCAGTGGTGAAAAATTGCTCTTTGCCAAGGCGGACTTGGAGCGCCTATATCGATACCTCACCCGGTGAGCTTTGTCTTCAGCTGAATTCCCTTTTCTTCATAAATCGATGACTTTATCTAGATGCCGATCTGGTTTCACTTCTAGGGTGACTAATTTCCCTTGGTAAAAGACACTATTGATGATCCATGGAATGGGCATTTGGTGAGCCTCGGCTTGGGATCGAATATGCTGGATATGCAGTGGAATATTTCGCTCGGCAGCGTACTGGGCCAGATGCTGATTGACCCAATATTCTGTAAAGGGGCAGGTATTACTATAGTAGACAGTAATACCATCTGTAAACGGACTTTGGCCTTGGCGTGCGCCGTCCATAATGCGAGGATATTCAGCCTTCTTATGAAAGCGTTTGGCGTAAAGCTTAAAAAAAGGAGGGGCCTCATCGACAACTTCAAAACCCTGCAACCGAAAGAATTTCGGGTCACTCATAAATGGGCGCTTTTTATCACTGGAAATTGCCACGACTCCATCCATTCCCGCAGCCTTAGCATCATCTATACAGGCTTGCAGCAGCTTCTTGCCCCACCCTTTCCCTTTAAATTTGCCAGAAACCCAAAAGCAATTGATCACCATGAGGTTTTTGCCTGCAATAGGAAGCCAGGCGTGTTGGATAGGAACATATTCAATGAAGACTTTGCCTCTTTCGTTGAGTTTACGGAAAGTATAGCCGTTTTTAAACTCCGTTTTGAGCCATTCCTTTTTCTTTTGGTAGCCATCGACGCACTTCTTGTCACTAAACGCACAGCAGATGTGCTGATCTTCGATATTTTCATCGGTCAACTTAAGAATCTCCATTAGGCTAGCTGATTTAGGTTTGTACTCACAATTTGCAAATTAGATCAATAGGATTACAATCGAACTGATGGAAGTTCTGTGGTGAATTGATTTTTCTCACCTTACTTGATCTCTGCTAGAGGGCTATCACACTACGATAGGCTACTTGTCTCATGAGTTTCTATAAAACGCTAAGGGTGAAAATGATAAAGTAAGTAAGTTTAGCTGCCACTTGAAACAAAGGCACTTCTTTACTAATTTGCTGAAGATTTTACGCTACCCACTCAAAAGGATCGAACGGATGAATAATCATCCTCATACTTATTTTCTATAGCACACATTTCTACTTTTATTCTTCATTGATAGCCCTTCCTAGCCGTAGCATTATGGCGACTGGACAGACTAATTTCATTTTTATACTCAGTAAGGGTAACACTATTTGAGCTTAAATAGTCAATGTTTATGAAAAGAGATTTTACAGAAGAAGAGATGACCGAAGGGATAAGGAACGGTGGAGTAGCTATGGAGACCGTCTTGATCTATATCTATCATCATAGCCGTTATCGCCAATCTATCCTAACCTTTATTCAGCGTCGGAAAGGGAGCCTGGAAGATGCGGAGGATATCTTTCAGGAGGGAATAAGCCGGATGGTGGTGAGTATTCAGAAGGGAAAGTTTGAGGGTAATAGTAGCATTCGTACTTATTTAACTACGATCTGCAAAAACTTGTGGTTTACGCAGTACGCCCGAAGTAATCGATATGCTGATATCGTTGAAAATCTGCCAACTGAGGAAGAACTGGAAAAGGGACCAGATGAATTGCTGCTGCTAAAGGAACGATCGGAGGGATTAAAAGGGATATTGATGCTAGTAGGAGAAAAATGTAAGAAAATTCTCAGCCTTTGGGCTTTGCACTATTCGATGAGAGAAATCACGAAAGAGGTGGGCTACAAAAGCGAAGGAATGACCAGAAAGAAAAAGCATCAGTGCTTCAAAGCCTTGATGAATCGAATAAAAGAACAGCCTGATTTAATAAAAGAACTACTGGGATAACTTCCTCCAGTGGCTTCCTAACCAATGCTTATGTCGGAAGATATTTACTTCAACCGAATTGTATCCTACCTCGAAGGGACTACTTCCTCCACAGAGAAATTACAATTCGAAAAAGACCTACAACAAGACCCTAATTTACAGCAAGAATATCAAGCTTACCTGGCCACTCGAGCCGCTATTGACGACTTGGCATTGGATCAAGTTCGCTCTACAGTAGCTCAGATCGCTCAGCAAGCTCCTGAAGCTAAGACATTCCGTTTGAGTCGAAGAGTGATAGCGATGGCGGCAAGCTTTCTTATGCTTATTGTCCTAATGGCATTGCTATATGGGCGCCAACAGTATAGTGATAAACAATTGTTTGCGCAGCAATATGAAGCCCCGAACTGGAGCCCTATCCGAGGGAGTTCTACAGCTGCCAATACCTACGATCAAGCTATTGCTAATATGCAAGCTGGAAAAAGGCAAAACGCAATGGATCAACTAGCCAGTATCCCGCCAGAGGAGGAGGTGTATGTCACAGCCCAGTATGCCCTGGCTCATGTGCAGCTACAAGCCGATAAAGCCGAAATTGCGATTGAAACCTTTAGCAGGATAGTAGATCGAAATGACAAACGATATCAAGAAGCTGCGGGATGGTTTCTGATTTTATCTTACCTAAAGACGGGACTACCGACCGAAGCTAACCGGCAACTAGAACTTATGTTGCAAAACCAACAACACCCCTACTATCAGGATGCCCTAAGGCTTCAGAGGCAATTGGCAAGTTTTTGGCGAAGCTTCTAACTCTTCATCTGCCATTCAATCTAGATAGGGTGGGTGGTGAGGTGTAGATTGAGTCGATAAGAGAGCCAGGGAGCCAGTAGACAGATCAGCAACAATAGTCCACACCAAAACCACGATGTGTTAGCATATTTGGCTGCCGAGATTCGCTCTTCCAGATCTCCGATGGGTACGAATGTCGCCCAGAAAAAAGGATGAGTATTGAGCGGGTCTTTTTGGGTGGAGAGATAATGTAGTTTGGCTTGTCGGAGCGCTTCTTTTTTACTGAACCCTTCTTTTAGATTAGCGTAAAACAGCGCCATGATTTCAGCAGTAGATTGATCGTTAGCAGACCAGAGGGAGGTGACGATGCTTTTTGCTCCAGCGTAGGCAAACCCCCTGGCGAGACTTACGATGCCTTCTCCACTCTTCCATTTCCCGACGCCCGTTTCACAGGCGCTTAGGACGACCATGTCACAAGGCAGGCGTAAGTTGTACAGGTCTCTGATGAACAATTTATCGGATTGGGTGCTATCTGCCGAGGGACTAAATGCTAAAAAAGAATAGTTGATATCTCGATCTTCCAGCTGTGCATGAGTAGCTAAGTGCAGATATTTATACTTCGGCGCATATTGCTTAAATTGATTAAGGGTTGCTGCAGGGCCATGTAGGCCTGTACCCTTGTATAAAGATTGGATGGCGGCCACTTCGGCTCCATTGTGCAATAAAGGCCCAAGTTGTCTTTGTGTCCCCTTGTTTGGGCGAGGCTGGTTTTGCCGATCAAAGCTTGGGGCAATACTGAGTAGCCCTTTACTATTGTAGGATTTCTCCTTCATCAACTGCCAAAGTGTAGCAGAAAAATTATATCCAATAGTGTATTCTCTAATGAGGTATGGATGTGTCTTAAAACGATGGAAGGAGGAGGGGATTTCCTTGAGTAAAACCTCAAAAGGCAGGTGTCCTAGTACACCATCTGGTACGATTAATAACTCTTTACTAAGGGGACCGAGTGGCTGGACTAGGGTTTCGTATAAACAATGGGCACTTTCAATAAATAACTGATTCGCACTATCGTAATGCGCTTCACTGCGTTCTCCGAATTGATGATACCCCGTCAGGCCTACCCGCAATTCTTCAATTAGCACTTGTAGGGAGAAGTTCTTTTTGATTTTCTTGACCTGATAGTCCTGAGTAGAAATGAGAAAGACATAAATTTCTTTATCTCCGATGAAATATTCAATCAGGGTTTGATCGGCATTTAACTGCTTTTGAATACTGGAAACATCGCCGACTTCTGCATCGTACTTCAAACGGAAATAATCTGGATAATTCTTCTCAAATTGTCGAATAAGTGCTTCGCGTTTCTGTCGAAGGTCAAAGATCCTATTATTGAATTGGCTAAGTAGACTATCCTGGGGATTTGGCTGATTTGCCTCCTGGAAACGTTTCTGCTGGTAAAAGGAAAGCTCAATTCCCAGCTCATATTCTTGTTCTAAAAGATGGCTGGGTATGCCTGCAAAGGATTGAGCTTGTATGTTTTTGAAAGACTCTAGTAGTAGATTGCTTTTTGCTTTTTCAGCGAAGCGAAAGGCCATAAGATCATAACCTTCCGAAGGACAATGAGTTGCCAATTGCAAGTAAATCTTGATGGCATTTTCGAAAATATAGTAGTGCTGAGAAAGGTGCGCCTGTTTTGTTTCAGTTGAGAGGTATCGACAGCGCATTTGATCTAGCATATGAATAGCCTTATCTGCCCATTCAGCCGCTAGCATGTAATGCTCTTCTGCATAATAAATTTCACTTAGATGATAGTAGTGATTCATCAATAGAAAGTGATCTCGCTCTTGTAGAAAGAGGCGGATGGAAATGGCGGTTTGGAGATGATGCTTGGCACTATCGAATTGCTCCAGGTCTTTGTAGAGTCGGCCTAAGATATCATAGGAACTTGCAGTAGCTGGATGGTTTTCTCCAAAAATATCCTTTCGCAATTGTAAGGACTGTTGGAGTAAAGGTAGGGCTCGGTCGAAGGCTTTTATTTTTCGGTAGATCTTACCTTGGATATCGAGGACTGAGGCAGTAGTTGGATGATTAAAACCATAAACCTCTCCCCACATTTTTTGAGCTTTAGCTAAATAACCTAAGGCGATTGGGTACTCTCCCTTAAGACCATAGAGGGAGCCAAGATTTCGATAGGAAACGGCGAGGTCTGGGTGATTGCCTTGCCATAGAGATTGACGAATTTGTAGTGCTTTTTTAGTGTATTGTAAAGCCTGGTCAGTTTCTTCTATTTCTTTGTAGATGCTCGCAATATTCTCATAGGAACTGGCTACTCGGCGATGATTCTCCCCAAATATAGACTTTCGAACTTGGAGAGCTTGATGGAAGTACTCCAGCGCCTCCTCCAATTCCCCAACATGTCGATGGATGACCCCAAGGTTGTTGAAAGAAGCTCCAACACTTGGATGTGTTTTTCCGTGTAGTGCTAGGCGAATTTGCAGGGCTTTTTCTTGATACAATAAAGCCTTCCTATAGTCGCCTTTTCTACGATGGAGAATACCTATGTTGTTGTAACAATTTGCTGTTTGAACATGCTTCTCTGGATAAATTCTTTGCAAAATGTCAAGGGCCTTTAGTTGATAATCCAAGGCGAGATTTAGTTCTCCTTTGAAATCATAAACAATCCCTATACATCCGTATAGTACAGCCCATCCCCTGGCATTAGGAGGTAACACTTTTGAGAAAACCTTCTCTGCTTTAAAATGCCAATGCAATGCTTCTTCATAGGCTCCGTTGAGATCGTGTACTACACCGATACGCATATATATTATTCCGGTGAATCGATGCCACACTCCCAAGCTGGCTTTTTGGCGTTGTAGCGCCTCTTCGAAATAGGTCATCGCCTGGCTTAAATCCCCCTTGCCCTCTGCCGTTTGCCCCAAAGCAATAAGTGTTTCGATGATTAGGCTGTCTGGCTTATCCTCCCGCTTCTTCCGAATGGCCAGTGCCTTGGTGAAATTCTTTTTTGCGCGTGCAAAATGACCCCGTTCCAATTCAATTTCCCCCAACAATTGTAGGGCCTTGCTTGTCTGTAGGTGTTCGTACCCCAGACTGGCTTCAAAAAGAGCTAGAGCTTTCTCCCCTTGAGTGGCAGCCCGCTCATATAGTAATGAATCCAAATGCCCTTTAGCAGTAGATAAGAGCTCCTTGGCTTGAATCGACGGAGCCTGCTGAGCTCGTATGATAAAAGAAGTGAATAGAAATATGCATAAGCTAATCCATGAAGGCAATAGTCGGGGACGGTGTAGGGGATTCATTGTAGTTTGTTTTCAAACTACAATCTAACCCCATTTGAAGTGATTTGCAGCACCTAATTAGCTGTTGCATAGTCTACTTGAGTAGTTGGTTGTTTTGCTCGATTAGTGCGATAATTAGATTGCTATTTTGGAAGATGTACTGCACGGGATGATGAAGCTATCTATTTATGACTTGCCTCTTCTGATTGCCGCAATTCATTGAAAAAGCCCTTAATGGTATGTTTTCCATATGTAGGTGCTGTCATATCGAGCGTCATTACGTTGAGGAAAAATTCAACAGGACCAAATTGAGCTTTGGAAAGGAAAAGAGCAGCTATGCGAAGCAGAGCTCTTCGGATCCAGTCAGGAATGTAGGTGATCTTTACCTTACGCCCCAAGCTCATAAAGGCTGTTTCTGCGATGGCCCGATGCGTAAGTACCTCTGGCCCGCCAACTTCGACCTCTTCTTGTTGTTCAAAAACGGCACGGATGCAAACCTGAGCCAGATCTGCTCCATGGATTGGGTTTACCTTGATCTGTCCATTCCCCAAGAGATAAACCCTACCTTTCTGGGCCATATGGTAGAACTCGGTCATATCTGAAAAGAAGCCAGAAGGACGGATAATACTGTATTCCAATCCTGAAGCCTTCAATTCCTCCACAAACCGTTCTTTGGCCGCGCAGATTTGAAGATGTGTCAGTGCTTCGCCACGCAGAACGGAGACGTAAACGAACTTCTTGACACCACTGCGTATAGCTTCATCCAGTAGATTCTTATTGGCTTGATAATCTACGTCCATGTAAGTCAATCCATCTTTTTGCCGAGTAATACCAACTGTTGAAATTACGGCATCATAGCCCTCACAAACCCCTTTGAGATTCTCTCTTTGGGTGAGTTGAGCCGATACAATGCGGGAATGGGGAATCCCCATATCTAGAAGTGTTTGGGGGGTTCGTGCAATGGCGGTAAAGTCCATTTGTTGCTTGGACAGAGTTTTGGCAATATAGCTGCCGAGATAGCCTGTGGCTCCTGCTAGTAATATTTTCATGATGATCAAGTTTTGAGGATATAGAAAAAGCGTTTTAGGTTTTAATTTTTGCTGAAATTTAGTGGGCAAAGTGATTTCAATGCGAAGTCATACACCTTGGATGATCATTGCGCATGTTTTTTAATGAATTGTGTAATTCGCTTGTAGTTTTTTCGATTAGGGGAGTGTTTGCTATTGCCTAATAATAGTCCTTTCTGGAAAGAAGGAAAGATCGATCTAGCTCTCTTCAATAAGGCTCGCCCTGGGTGTAGAACATCATTGCCAGAAGCAATTACAAAGACCGGCTTGCTAATTTGCGCCGCTTGCGTTTTACTGATAGTAGGGGGCAAATTAAAATCAATCCTATAACACTGAAGTAGATACTGTGTCCAGTCCCAGCGGAATTTGTCGTAGTTGCAATGCAATCCTTCGTAAAAGTGCTCTAGAAATGCTAGCTGTGGCCACCAATTATATAAATGGGCTGCAGCTTCCAATTGAAAAAATCGCTTCCATCTATTGGCATTGACAATCCCTGTAGGATTGACCAGGAAGGCTTTGCTAATTCGCCGGTCATCGTGAAGCAGGCTCTTCCAACTTACCAAAGCCCCAAACGAGATGCCGACCAGATTAACGTCATGTAGATTCATAAAAGAAATCAATTCATAGAGCCATTGACCATATGCTTCACCATGAATATTTGGACGATGTTCATCACTCAAATTCGGTTGACCTAGAACATCAATGGCATAAATGCTAAAATCTTTCTGTAGATCGCTGAAATCTTCGATCACTAGGGGAGCACAAACATTCCATCCATGTATTAATACCAGAGGTGGACCTTGCTCACACCCCGTCATTATAATGTTGGTTTGCCCGAAGGAAGTTTCGATACTTCTGAGCTTAATGGAGATGTTCAAGGATTCTAATTTTTCCTGGTACAATTCCAAAAAGGTTTCTTTGGCAGCTGGGGGATGATAGATGGATTGCATGTGTTTTTCTTTTCAGTCGCACTACTTATTAAGTGGTTGTCAGAATATTAATTCTCACTTTTGCCATTTTTCTCCGTATCACAACACAAAGATGCAGGGAAGCTAGCGGTCAATCGTTCGAAATTATTATTCGGAACCTCTAGTTGATATTCCGCACTTTTGTTTGAAATAGAAGAGTCTGTTAAGAAAAGGAGTAAGAATTAAGGATTAGATAATGCCTTATACCCATTCTATAGGGTGAGAATTGGATTGTCAAGCAGGATAGATGGAAAAAAACAAAACATTCCATATCTTTTGCCAGTTGTATAGAGTATCCAGATATAGCAAAATGCTGATTTTGCCTAGTCAGCCTCTATACTCTGAATACGATTCATCAATCTTAACTTAAAACTTGAAATCCAATTAAGATGTCAATTGAAGAGGTATTACAAAGACTAAAGGATGGTAACGCCCGTTTTGTGGCAGACCAAAAAGATGGAAGATTACAAGATAGTTCTCGCCGACAAGCTTTGATTGGTGGGCAAGAACCTTATGCGATTATTCTCAGCTGTGCGGATAGTCGTGTAGTTCCTGAACTGGCCTTTGATACGGGCTTAGGAGAAATCTTCGTTGTACGTGTAGCTGGTAATGTAGCAAATAGCTCGTCTATTGCTAGTATTGAGTACGCCGTAGCACATATTGGAACACCCGTTATTGTAGTCTTAGGACACCAAAGTTGTGGTGCGGTTACTGCAGCTGTATCTGGAGGGGACAATGGGTACAACCTAAATCACTTGTTGATGCATATTACACCTGCCATCGCTGCTTCACCTGAGGGTGCAACTGTGAATGATGTGGTGAGGAAAAATGCTGAGATGACGGCAGCGGAGTTGGTACACCGTTCAGCGATCATCACTAAAGCAGTTGAATCGGGTAAATTAAAGATTCTTCCTGCTTACTACAACCTGGATACAGGTCAAGTAGATTTTCTTTAGGAAGCTTTAGCGCTTGTTTAGAGGCAGCAATATGTATCTGTTCTCTAAACAAGCACTTAGCCGTTCCTAACCTTTATGTCCCTACCTAAGCTTTATGGTTTTTGCACGACCAATGTCGCTGCATAAATGCTTGATGGAGTAATAAACTGGCACAAATACCTACCTGAAGCCAAAAAATTCAAACTCAATCGCTCTTTACTTTTAAAAGATTCAAACGGTTTATTGAAAACCAAACGACCTTTCATATCATAGATTTCCAAATGAAGTTTTTGATCTGATAAAAAAGAAGAACTAACGTTTAGGAAGTCGCTAGTTGGATTGGGATACACTTGGAGCAATTGTTTTGCTTGATCGGGCTTAAAATAGACTACTTCAATATCGGAATACTCATATTGGCCATCCCAGTCGACTTGTTTGAGTCGGTAATAATTTTCACCCGGAACAGGGTTCATATGAACAAACTGATAGGATTGCATTTCTGTAGTCGTTCCTTTTCCTTTTATTTTGCCGATTGTCTTGAAGTCTTTAAAGTTTTGACTATGCTCAATTACAAAATGATCATTACTGCTTTCTGATTGGGTGAACCAACGTAGCCAGGTTGTTTGATCTGTTAGTGCTCTTGCGCTAAAATCAGTGAGTTCAACAGGTAAAGGACTGCCCGCTAAGGAAAAATTGGCTGCATTGCTTATAGTCCCTGGTGTTAAGGCTGTCGCATTATCATCCAGGAAAACAACGGTATTAGAAAAAAGAGAATTTGTTCGCCAGCTTAGCCCCGCAACTTGAGTATTGTCTGTTATATCGAATTCCACAACGGCCAAGGGGGCCAATGTAGTGCCAAAAGTGGTGCCAAAGTTGGCAAAAGGCAATTCAACATTGATGGATACTACACCAGTAATCGGATTGGAGACCGTTGTGTTTTGATAAAATGGAGGGCCTGGCAAATGATCCATGCTAAGTACCGGATTCTGCAAGCCATTACTATTGAAGTTAAAGGTGAAGTTGGAAGTCCCCAGTTTTCCACTTACGTTAAAACCCAACTGAATCTCTACGGAGAGTTTATTGCCATTTATACTAGGGTTAAAGGCTAGGTTGTATTGGGTTTGGGCCAAAAGGGGGGCATGAGCTGCGAAGAGCAGCAAGACGACTAGTATTCGATTAATCATTGTCTTTAGTTTATAGCGTACTTAGAACAGGGTATTAATTGCTAGGTAATTGAGTTTGCTTGGAATTATTGATGCGCCAGAATAAATTTATATCTACAGCATTGACTGTACCGTCCATATTCATATCTGCTTTGGATGTCATATAAATATAAGGCTGACCGTTTTGAGGACGCCATTCTGTATTGGTATCTGTGGCATTAATGGTACCATCGCCATTGGCATCGCCAGCCCAAAGGAGCATCACCCCATTTTCACTTTTCAGGGGAGGACTAGTCCCTAAAGTATAAACAGACATGTTTGGATCACTGAAATCTATTAGTGCTCCCAGTTGGCCGTTTAATGCGATTGGATTTGCACTCATAATACCTAAATGATTGCGATGCTTTAATACGAGGTAATAGCTAGCAGCAGCAGCTCTCGAAAACCGTACCTCGGAGGTGCCATCCAGGCCGACGATATCGCCATCCCTTTGTAACAAAACCGGACAAGAGGTGACGATTACGGTAGGATTACTGGCATCTCTCAGCTCAAGCATCAACCAATCTACAATGGCGTTATTGCCAGTCGTGCTTAATACAGCGGATGATGTACTACTGCCTATGCCCTCCTTTAAGGTGTAATTTAAAGCAGTATAGGGTTCTGTAGTGGGCAGAGCCCCTCCAGTACGTAGGGCATCATTCATTGACGTATTTGTTGTATTGTATGGGCCTTCCAGAAAAGCCTTTACTAGTAGTTTTAAAGATCCATGACCCAAAGTCCACAGACTGAAAGAGTCGATATTTGTAGTTTCGACGTAGTTGGTCGCTGCATCCGAGCTGTTCACAGGATAGTTTTCCCAATAAGCCCCTTTGTTGCGCCATGGTTCCAGATTCGCTTCCACTAGCCCGTTGAGTTCGTGGTCGAAATAAGTCAATCGAAGGCTAGCATTTAGATTGCTGTTGTTGGTCGGACTGATGTTATAGTATCTTCGGACACCGGAGGTGCCATTAATCATCTGCGGGCTATGCCCTCGCCGCACCGTAGTATTTCCTAGGTTTGCCGAGCTGGTAATCGAGGCACCTATATTACCCGGATTCAGGTTATTGGGCGCATTTACGTTTAGGGTTTTAATAATTTCTCCGCCATTGGTCCCTGTAATGAAGGCGGTGCTTGTTTCACCCTGGATTTGGCCAGCGGCTGAGCCCAAAGTGAGATTAAAGCCATTCAGGTCGAGATAGCCATCGCTCATTTGCAGTTCATTGTCCACTTGGATGTTTTGAGTTAGGGGACTGCCATTATTGTTTTTATTGATCTTCAAATTATGAAAGACACTAATGCTATCTCCACCAATGGCACTATTCGCAGCACTAGCTGACCCTAGCAGGGTCACTGTTCCATTTCCTGACTGGAAAATACCATTATTGATGAAACGGCCGTCTTTCACTACTAGATGGGCGTTTCCATTAACTACCAGATGGGTATTTGTTGAAACTTCCATGCCTTGGCTGTATCCAGTACAAAGAAACCAACAATGGAGTACATACACTTTTATAAGGCTATTCAATAGTTGTTTCATAATTAAAATATTTAAAATCTTGCAAGCACCAAACCAAAACTTTATATATACATACTCCTTCATCAACGACACCAAATCGGCTTAGGCCGCAGTGGATAGATTTGAGTTATTGTTTAATTAAACGAGTAAGTATTTTTTCTCCACCATTGTCCATAGCCAAAAAATAAACGCCATTAGCTAAATGACTCATGTCAATATCCTTTGTGTTGATACCTTTTGCAGCGGTCAGGTGTATAGTTTTTATAAGCCGCCCTGTGACATCCGTTAGATATAAAAGGATAATTTGCATTTTGGGAGACTGGAGTTGAAGCAGCACTTTATTTTCTGTGGGGACAGGGTAAGCAGAAAGCGTAACTGTTGTTGTTTGACTTTCTATCACTATGGTCGCAGAAATATCAGTATGACCATCAAAATCAACGGATTTTAGGCGATAGTAGCTCAATGGCAATGGCTTGTTATCCATCCACTCATAGCGGAGGGGCATATTGGAAGTACCCGCTGCTGCCAGGCTGCCTATTTTTACCCAGTCATCTCTGCCATTAGGAGAGCGTTCTATGATATGGGTTTCAGTATGAAGTTCTGTAGTGGTTTCCCATTGTAGGAGATTGCCTTTGGATAAGGCTTGCCCCATGAAATAGCTGAGTGTGACAGGAAGTATACTAGAAACAATATCTAATTCAAAGGGACCATTGTTGCCAGCTACAAAGATGAAATAGTTCTGAGGTGCCCGATTTCCGGTGCCCGTATTATTAAGATTGCTGATTGTTGCTGCCGTAAAGGTATAGCTCTCGTCACCTGGACTACCTGCATTATTAGCTACACAACTAAGGTTTCCACAAGTTCCTGTATAGACATATAAACCATGATCATTATCAACGGTAAGCGTAATATCCCTGGTTTCAGTTTCTGTAGCGTAATTAAAAGAAAACCAAACTCCTTCTTCCGAAGTCGTACAACTAGCGGGAAAAACAATGCTTGGCCTTGCTGCTCCCGCTGAAGTCCAATTTAAGACACCTTCATTAGTAATTTCATCTCCGATATCCGTGGAACTGAAGCAGTCATCATTAGTAGGTGAGCATGAAGCAGGGGCTGTAAATACCGCAGAAGTCGTCAAAGTACAATCGGTATTCTCTGAAAAGGTAGCGGTTACATCAATATCCCCCTCCCCGCCCGTGAGGTCTTCAATTGTGACAATCTGTGGACTAGTGGTGATGGTCGCATTGACGGTTATACCATCAGCCGTTATATCTAAAGTTCCAGAAGAGGGAGCACCTTCAGAAGTAATAACCACATCTTGAGCGTATAGATTATTGGCCACCTCACAAGTCCTGTCTATTCCCCCATCCGTTATAGCGGAAATAGAGCAAGGAACGGGACAAGTACCTGCTCCTAATGTAAAATTAGCTGTAGTTGCTGGAGCAAAGCCACTAGTGATTTCGCTATTGGTTGCGGCATTAGACAAACTCCAGCTTATTTCATCAGGGAAATCTCCTTCAGTCACTTCGACGGAATAACAACCATCTACTAGACAATAGGAATCTGCGCCATTCCCGCCAGTCGCTAAAGTTCCAGACCCTACGGTGGTATTGGTATTTTCATTTATAATGGCATAAGTCGCACCATCCCAACCATCAGCAGCAGTATCGAACATTTTAAAAATAACAATATTTTCGTTGCAGAATGCAGATAAAGATACCTCATCAATAAACCAATAATCTCCATTGTCATTTTCCATAACGAAAGCGACATAGATGGCTTGGCCAGTATAGACACTTAAATCAACAGAATGTAAGGTGTAACTGGTAAAAAAGTCTGTTTCCGATTGGGTATCAACAATTGTAAAATCAGTATGTGTTGTTTGACTAGCAGTTGAAACTCTAACGGTATAAGTAGTTGAAAGGTCAGCTGGAAAAGTTTGTTTTTGGTAAAAATTCAACCTATTTGTAGTAGATGTTGGCACGAATTGTGGTGTCACTAGCCAATCCTCTGCTGTACCACTAGTAACATTTTCATAACGCACAGAAGCCGCCTGATTACCATTATGAGCTTCCGAACTAGCTGTCCACCCATAGTCTGTTCCCAAGCCATTCATTCCCTCAAAAGCTGCCCAACCACTAGGAGGAACATCATTTTCAAAATCTTCAGGAAATTGAGCGTGTAGACCTGGGACATAAAAAATCATCAGTACAATAAAATCACAGAGATTCTTTTTCATTTGTTTAAAAATTATTAATTGCTGATATTTCATGAACAAAGTCTTGTATGCCTTGAAGTTGAAGTTGTAGATACTAGGTATGAGGTACCTTTTTGTAAAAGTGGATACTTCACACTTCATCCTTACTACTTCCTATTTATTTTTCTGAAATTGCCTGTACTGTTGTACTAGTGGATAGTTGTTGTTGAAGCTGATGAAACATCGCTTCTAATTGGTTTATTTTAGTCGCCTGAGCTTTTAGTTGCTCATTGTCGCTTTTCAGTGTTTCATTGTCTCGCTCCAGTTGCTGAATGATGTCGTACAAGGCTTGTGTAGCACTAACGTTGAGCATAGAAATGGCATCGTAATCTACACTATGAAAATCATTAACTTCTCGACCAAAGACAAAAACAGTTTCAGGTTTTGAATTTTGAGTGGAAAGTTTTTCAACTTGAAAACGAGTAGGTTCTACTACAGTAACTTTGTATACACCTTCATTATTATCAGTGAAAATTTCAACGCGTTCACCTACTTTCAAGTCTGTTTCAAGTTGTATCCAGCCGTCTTTTAAAGTTGTTCTTTGATAAATGTCAGGCACAACATCTGTTGTCGTTGTCACCGCTTGAGGAAAGATGTCTTTTACTTGTTGAGCAATTACTTTTTTGTAGGAGCGATGACCTTTACTAATGGTATCAATCATCGTATAATCCGTAATTTCGATTTGATTGATGATTTTTAAATCCTTTTCACGGTTACTCACACCTTTGATATTTTTAATACGAGCATCGGAGTATGCCACAATCCTATGTCCAGATATAGCATGGGAAGCATAAATGGATGTAGCATTAGCCTGACCTGCAATCCCATAAATACTCCCTGCATGATCCATTGTATGTCCAGTGGGATAAGTATAATTAACAAAGCCACTTATCTCTACTTTACCTCTTGTTGGCGTTGATGTTCCTATGCCTACTTTTCCTGCCCCTCTCGGTAAGATGTTGATATCTTGATTAGGTGTAGAACCCGTAGCATAAATCGTATTGTAGCCAAATCCAAGCCCTTGCATGCCATTGCTATGACGAAACTCTATACCGTTAGAGGCTGCTCCTAAATTACCCGTTACATATAATGGTCTTCCTGTGGCATGACTGCCTGTTCTTGTACCATAAGCAATATCCATATGATTTTGTGGTGTGATACCCAATCCCAGCTTTCCATCTTTATTGACACGCATTTGTTCTACCATTGGTGCGTTCCATTGATCACCTTCTTTACTTAAAAAGACTAAACTACCATTGTAGCCATATAGACCAGAAGTCTGTGTTTCAATTCGCCATTTTTCGGTACCGTTACCTGCTCCCATGATGATTTGGGCATCATCTGATACACCTAATCCTCCTGTCAATGACAAAGTAGCCCCATCAGTAGGATTATAAATATGGACGTCTCCTGTGTTATTTACATGTATCCCTTCATTGCCACCATCTCCTGAAATTCGATGACTGCCTAATGTAATAATTTGGGTAGCTGTGTGATTGCCGAGGTTGTCTTTTAAGCTACTTAGATTAATGCTTTTAGTTGGTTGTCCATCATTAGAAAGTGATAGTTCTAAATTATTACCATTTAGTTGAGAGGCATCTAAGGTTTGGTTAAAACTACCCAAATCGATAGTTTTAGTAGTTTGCCCATCATTGGAAAGTGATAGTTCTAAATTATTGCCATTCAGTTGAGCAATGTCTAAGGTTTGGTTATCTACTGCGGATTGTTTTACATTTTCTAATTGTCCTGTTGAAGGATTAATACGTACTTCCGAACATATAGATAATATTTCAAATTTTGATGCACTTGTATTACTACCAACCACATTTTTACCTGTATATATATAATTTCCTAAAGAAGAAGTAGCTATTCCTTCAAATCTATGATTAGTCTGCCCTAATTGATATTTAAGAATTGGATTAGTTGGTATACTAACATCAATAATATTCAACTTTTTAGTATTACCTAATGATGTTGTTGCAAAAACATAGTTCCCTGTTTTGATGACATCATCTACAGAATTAGTTAATGATAAACTACCACTAATGATTGGATTAGTTGGTGTACTGATATTTAGGACTTCTAATTTTTTACTTCCATATGTTCCTACATAAACGAAATCACCTGACTTTACCATCCTTGTTGGTTGGCTATTGGTTCCCATATTAAATTGACTGATAACAGATGGAGCGGTTGGCGTACTAATATCAATTATATCAATACCATTTGTAGAAGATGAATAAAGATGGTTTCCTAATAGGACAAGGGAATTATAATTAGTGTTGGTTGACAAATTTAGAGAAGCAACAACTGTTGGATTGGTAGGATTACTAATATTGAAAACTTTTAGGTTATATGCCGTACGTACATAAGCATAAGTACCCGAGATAATTAACCCATCACCAAAAGAACCTAAATTTATATCTCCATTGAGGACGGGATTTGTTTTATCACTAATATCTATAATCTTAAAATGATCACCTATAATAAGATAGGCATTATTTCCTACTACGATTATCTTCCGAACATCCCAAGAGATAAAAAGATTTAAACTACCAATCACTGTAGGATTATTCGGGTTGCTAATATTAATAATATGAAAATCCTGAAGTGAACCAACATAAGCATAGTCGCCTGATATAATAATTGAATAAACACCTATATTAATTCCTACACTTCCTAATGTATCAATGCAATCATATTTTTCACCTCCTACCAAGTCTTCATAATTAAGTTGACTTGTTCCATTGCGGATTTCATTCCATTTGGAGTTTTCATAGTACCAAAATGTCTTAGTATCTGTATCATAGACCAATAGTCCTGTTGCAGGTGAGCTAATCGCAGTACGCTGTGCGGTCGTCATGCGAGGTGTAAGCATTCCTTTGGTGGTGGATTGGACGTCAAGCATTGCTGATGCAGTAGGTGAAGAAGTCCCAATTCCCACTTGTCCTGTTGTATTTACAAATACGCCTTCATCACCACCGTCATTGCTCAGCCATTTGCCATTGAGTTGGATATTTTGAGTAGCAGTATGATTGCCTAAATTATCTTTTAGACTACTCATATCAATAGATTTCGTCGGTTCACCATCATTGGAGAGCGATAACTCTAAGTTGTTACCATTGAGTTGGGAGGCGTCAAATTTTTGGTTGTCGGTGTTGATGTTGCTCAGATTTACACTTCCACCATTGGTCAATGCCAAAGTATTATTGTTGAGCGATAGCGCTTGATTGTCAGTATTATCCTTAAAGCTACTTAAATTAAGTTCCTTAGCCTCTTCACCATCATTGGATAGGGATAACAGTAGATTATTATTCTGTAATTTGAATTCATCTATTGTTGTTTGATGCTTTCCTCTTACTAATTGTCCTGTTGTATAATCTACAATTATATCTGTGCATAATTTGACAATATTTAGAAAGCCAGTACCAGAAGAGGAGGCTGATAAACCGAATATATAGCCATTAGAATTCGCTAGTGCAGACATACCATGATCAGTCGAAGCACCAAAAGTCAAACTTCCGTATAGGGTAGGTGATGCAGGATTACTGACATTGACACAAGTCAACACTATGTCACTAGTGCTACTTAAGTAAGCATAATTGTTGGCTATTGTGATAGAATTAGGATTGCCACTAATATTCAAACTGCCACTTAGGGTAGGTGTACTAGGATTGGAAATATTAACGACTTTGATGCCATTACTACTTGCTGTGTAAAGATAATTGCCCGATATCGTCAGCTCATTTGTTGTAGCACCCATTGACAAAGTTCCACTTTGAGTAGGTGCAGCAGGGTTACTCACATTGATTATTCTTAAATCGTTATTAGAAGCATCCCCTACATAAACATAGTTACCAGAGACTTCAACGGTATGAGGATTACTGCCTACACTAATACTTCCACTAAGCGTAGGTGAAGCAGGATTACTGATGTCTATGATTTTTAAATCATCACTACCATTACAGGTTATATAAGCATAGTTCCCTACGGCTGTTATAGAATTAGACCCCCCACTAATATTCAAACTACCAATAATTGTAGGCGAATTAGGATTACTCACATTTATAACCTCTAAAACTCCAGCAGCACTACTAAGCGCATATACATAGTTTCCTACAATTGCTAAACCTTGTTTTTGCTGACTTCCATTACCTGAAATAGGTACACTTCCTTTAATGATAGCTGACGCAGCATTACTGATATCCATAATGATAACATTGTAAATGCCCATTATATAGGCATAATTGCCTGAGATAAGTAATCCATCATTTTGATAATTGGTAAATATTTCTTTGCTCCTAACTATTTCTATACATCCTGTTCCATCAGCAGGGTCTGGTATTGTAGGTGTAGCTGCGCTATTTGGTATTTCATTCCACTTTGCATTGTCATAGTACCAAAATGTCTTAGTATCTGTATCATAGACTAATAACCCTGTAGCAGGTGAGCTAATCGCGGTACGCTGTGCAGCCGTCATGCGAGGTGTGAGCATGCCTTTGGTGGTGGACTTAACGTCTAACATTGCCGATACAGATGGTGAGCTGCCGTCCTCATTGATACCAACTTGGGCAGAGGTAATTAAGAATGAAGAATTAACAACTAAAGTTATTAGACTTATTCTAATCATTGCCCTCATGAGACTTGACCGAGTATTTAAAAACATTAGGATGATTTTTGATATATAACTCATTGCTATAATGTTTTTATTGATTTGATAAAGTGGCATTCGTTTGTTCCACGCTTTCCAGCCGTTCTTGTATTTGCTGGAGCATGCCTTCCAATAGGTTGACTTGGGCGACTTGGGCTTTCAGTGCCTCATTGTCACTTTTCAATGTTTCATTGTCTCGCTCCAGTCGTTCAATTTTATCGTTCAAGGCACGGATGGCCTCCACGGTCATGGCATCATAGGTTCCATAGGCTGTCTGAAGAAAACCAAGGTTGTCTTCGGTGACGAGTGAGGGGAAAGTGCTTTG